>OKIM01000077.1_pt1 | contig 36513 bp, 29 predicted proteins | sample 1612191 | NCBI WGS metagenome assembly OKIM01 (sample SAMN04436781, study PRJEB24849) | human gut metagenome | biome: human gut; feature: NICU; material: stool | host: Homo sapiens | place: USA: Saint Louis, MO | collected 2011-03-31 | reverse complement strand
ATGATTGCACAGGTGTCCCAGGTGCGACCCGCCGCGGAAAACACGGTTTCCAAAGCTACCGCCGAACCTATCCCATGGGTATCGGTAAGTACATCCTCGGCTTGAGTTTGCCGCGAGAGCACCGCACAGTAGTCACTCATATTGGCATTTAAGTGGCGCTGCGACCAAATCTCTGCATGGCGAACTAAGGCAATAACCGCATCTAAAGCTTGATCAGCGAACTCTTCTCCGGCAAGTGCTCGCTGACACCACGAATCTTCTAGATTCAATAACGTCCAAATTTTGTCTAGCACCACCAGTGGAGGCTGATCCAATTGAGCTATTGCTGCAGTTAAAACTTGATGACAGCGAATATAGATTTGCCCGCCCTCTACCATCTCTACCTGGGTGACCGGGAAACGGGGGGTGCCGATGGCGGCATAAAAATCTTCTATTTTTGCTTCAACAGCGATATCGGCTTTGACTAACGCCCGTTCCAAGCGCAGCCTCTGCAGGGAATCCAGAGCAAAAAGTGGAGAGCACAACAGGCGTCTAATCGCTTTCCCCCGAGGAGAAACTAACTTCTCATCCAGCAAATATTGTGAGGGGAGCCAAAAGAATTCGTTTGCACTCGCAGGCTTCGGATTATCTCTCCCCCATTGTTTTGCAAGCTCACTTTGTCCTGGCAAAGTAAAAAGCGATAATAAAGCGCCCGTAACATGGTTAACTTTGAAAAGTATGGGTCTTTGACGCTCATTTACTGGAATCTCCAGCCCCCGTAAAAGCGAAACTATTTCGTCTAATTGGGAGCGGTTACGAGCAATAACTGCCATGTCTGACCACGGAATTTGTCGGGTTAAGTGCTGATAGCGCAAGTATTCGGCGATCGCACGAGCTTGGGACGAAACGGTAGAGAACTCAGCGAATCTTTGTTCGCGCGCACTATCGCACTCTACCTGGTGGCTAAGCGGATCTATAAGCTGTAGCCCTCCCGAAGTCTCCCGGAAAGATTCCTCTAGCGTCACCTGGGGACAATTTAGCTGTTCGGCTAGATAGCTCCCCCCCTGCGGATATCCCCCACGGAAAGTTTCCACTGCCACCTCGGGGTTGTAGAGGGCGAAGATTTTAGTGCCTCGCTTGCCCATTTCCGTTAACAGCCGCACGGTAGAAGCCGGGCAATCTTGCAGGTCGTCTACCACTACCCACTCCGGTAATTGGGGAGGCGATAGTAAAGCCGCGTCTTGTTCCCAGCCACCTAAAACTTGCCCCGCGCGATCTTGCATTCGGGCAGCATCCCAGCTGTTGTCTTTAAAAGACGGTTCGTATTGACTAAGTAATACCGCTGCCGCCTGCCACTCGGGAACCGCGAGTTCGCGCCCTAACTCATCTAAACGTTGAGCGCTGATATCCCAATGAGCACAAGCGGCGAACAGGGTACGTATTTCAGAGCAAAAATAATCAGTTTGCCTTACCTCGGAGCCAATATATTCCGGCCAAGGCGCATCTACCTGCCTTAACAGTTCATGAATCCGGGCATCTTCCTGTGATCCGGTTAGCAGTACCGGTTCCGGAAGTTGTTCGCGGCGCGCGCTCGCAAAATCTTTAAGCACTTGGAAGGCCAAGGCGGTAGGGGTAATGAACGGACGGGAAATAGGGAGTTTCCGACTGATCCTGGCAGTGTTTAAATATTCTGCTCGCGAGCGGGAAGGAGCTATTCCTATTATCTGGCTGTGGTGGCAGAAAAGTTGCTCCATAGCTGCCAAAGCTAAAATGGTTTTTCCGCTGCCGGCCACTCCTCTAACTATTAGCGAACTAGCAGATTGCAGCTTGCCAAGTATCTGCTTTTCCTTTTCGCCTAGCTCAGGTAACTCCAATTCGACCGGGAAAGGAACTGCGCGCAGAGTAAAGGTTGGCATATAAGCAATTATAGAAAAAACTTCGGTGTCGTTAATGCTTTCTTTGCCCGCCGCGATTTCCTGGTTCCCGGTTCGACTTCACCGCAAATATCCTGGGAGTTTTCCGTTCACAGCTGGAACTCGCACAGTCCGCATGTTCATAGTAGGCGACCGTTAACAAGCAGGAGCATCCCTAAAGCTTTAGCTGTTAGCAAGCAAGCGGGCATAGCCCGGTAGCGAGCAGGTAGGATAAGCCTAGAAGATTGCTAAACGGAGGAAAACGTGAATATCTCACTGGGACTTAAAGGTGTAGCCAAAACTTTAGAGCTGGAAGTAGCCATGGACGCTGACCAGATTAAAGCCACTTTGCAGGCAGCTTTAGATAAGCCCGAAGAGTTGCTATCGCTAACCAATAAGCAGGGTCAGCAGGTACTTATGAACCCGCGTCTAATCGCCTACTGCCAGATAAGCGAGGCGCAACCGCAGCGGGTGGGTTTCGGAATCGGGTAAGCACCCGACCTAAGCGCTCTCACCGGTCTGCCTCTGCCCGCAAGGATTCTCATCTGCTGCCGGGAGTCGGGTTAGGAGGCGCACTGGACAGCTCCCCGGTAACTACCCCGGTAACTGCCAAGGCTATGAAACGCCTATCAGGCGCTGTAGTTTCCGGAAGTTATTAGGCCTTCAGCCCGGTACGCTCCATCCGCAGGCGGTGATGCTCCTTGATCGCCTCGGGGATATCTTCCCCGCCCTCTCCAGACAGTTCGGGATATCCCACTATCGCCTGGCGGAAAGTCGAACGCACATCTCCGAGTACCCGCCGTCCCCACAGAGACAGCCGCGCTGGTACTGTCACCTGAGTAGCACAGGCTTGCGTGATTACTGGCACCGCCCAGGCTTCTTGCCCGCAATCCCACGCAACCTCGGATAGTTCGGTTTGTGCTTGCGAGGAAAGCCCCGCAGTCAAGCTGCGGTTAAAATCGGCCATCGCCCCAATAGTTACGTAGCTTTTGACGAGACGTTCATACCAATCAGTAGGCCGCAGGCGTTCCTCTAGTTGGACGGTCAGCCCCATATATTGCTTCATCTCTTCAGGCAGATCAACCCCAATGTTTTCGCTGACCTGGGCTACTTTTTCATAGTTTTCCCAAGCCCGCGCCGACATCCGCCCTAAAGCGATTTCTTGATCCACCGTGGGGCACAGCGAAGCGTCTTTTGCTAACCGCTGCTGCATGGCCAGGGTGAAGTATCCGATAAGTCCCAGTCTTTGTGCGTCACTCACCCTCTTAGACTAGCGCGCTTGCGGGTTTGATTCTCGCTTTTGAACCGGCTCCGGACGCTTCCAACTATCAAAGTGGCTTCCAAATAACTGTTAGCTGCGTTACCCCTATTGTTTACCCTCCGAGACGGTGGGATAGAATAGAAGAGAAGAAGACGGGTTGACCGATCGTTTTCGTAAACGAAGTATTTTTTCCGGGCGTATCGCCCCGGCCTCTCTAGCGGAGAGCCAAGATTTTTCACGATCGGCTACCTCCATAGTTCCAGGGGAAAATCCCCGTGAAAGGTATTCGATTGACAACTGAAGAAAATATCCAAGCAACCAGTGGAATTGCTGATACTTCCGCAGCGCACGCTCCGCATATTGAACAGGCGAAAGCCGACGTGGTGGGCGATTCCTCTATGGATCTTTCCGAAAAAACTTTCGCTGATTTCGGGGTCTCGGCTCCGCAATGCCAGGCACTTGCAGATGCCGGAATTGTGCATCCCTTCCCGATCCAAGCCCTCACTTTGCCAGTAGCGCTAGAGCGCCATGACATTATCGGGCAAGCAAAAACCGGCACCGGGAAAACTTTGGGATTTGCGCTCCCAGTTCTAGAGGACGTGGTGGCCCCAGATGAGGACGGTTTCGAAGATTTGCTAGATCCCGGCCATCCGCAAGCCTTAATCGTCCTGCCTACCCGGGAGCTGGCTATCCAGGTAGCGAGGGAAACCGCACAGGCAGCTGCCCGCCGCAAGGTACGTATTTGCGAAATCTATGGGGGACGGGCTTTCGAACCCCAGATTGCGGATCTCAAGCGAGGAGTCGAGATTGTAGTCGGCACCCCCGGACGGCTGATTGACCTCATGAAACAGGGACATCTGAGCTTGTCGGCAGTGCGCACTATGGTGCTGGATGAAGCCGATGAGATGCTAGATCTAGGGTTCCTCCCCGACGTAGAGGTACTCCTTTCGCGCACCCCCGCAAATCGCCACACTATGCTGTTTTCAGCCACCATGCCCGGGGAAGTAGTGGCCTTAGCCCGGCGCTATATGGAGCATCCCACCCATATTCGGGCACAGGATCCTGATGACCAGGGCGCCACGGTGAAAACCACGCGGCAAGTGATTTACCGCTGCCACGCTCTCAATAAAGTAGAGGTGCTGGCGCGGATCTTGCAGGCGCGCCAGCGCGGCCTCACCATTATTTTCACACGTACTAAACGCACTGCCGCCCGGGTTGCGGAAGATCTTGGAAAACGGGGATTCGCGACCGCAGCTTTGCATGGGGACCTTGGACAGGGTGCCCGCGAGCAGGCGCTCCGGGCTTTTAGGCACGGAAAAGTTGATGTGCTGGTGGCCACCGATGTGGCGGCGCGCGGTATTGATGTCGATGATGTCACCCATGTAATCAACTATCAGTGTCCCGAGGACGCCAAGATTTACATTCACCGCATCGGACGTACCGGTCGCGCCGGCAATTCGGGAACCGCGATCACTTTTGTGGACTGGGACGATGTGCCGCGGTGGAAGCTAATCAATAAAGAGTTGTCACTGGGAGCAGAAGAACCGGTGGAAACCTACCACACCAGTCCTCACCTTTATACCGATTTGGATATTCCCGAGGACGCGGGCGGGCGCTTGCCGCGCTCGATGCGTAAACGCGCCGGACTAGCCGCCGAGAAACTTGAAGACCTAGGGGAAACCGGCGGACATGGGCGCGGTCACGGACGCTCAGGACGCGGGCAAAATTCTCGGGGTCGCTCTGGAGGCGGCCGGGGTAAAGGCTCCCGCGGCGGACGCGATCGGCGTCGGGAACGCGATAGCCATCAGGGCGCCGGTACGCTGCGTCAGCCACGTCCGCGTCGAGCCCGTCGGCGTCGCCGCAAAGGCAGTGAAGACTAAGAATTTTTAAACAACCACAGAGGAGAAGGAGATGAGCCACGTGCAACGAGGTGATTGGGATCAGTGGTGGCGTAGTGCCGCCATCTATCAGATTTATCCCCGTTCTTTTTCCGATTCCAACGGGGACGGGATCGGCGATCTAGCCGGGGTGTTAGAAAAAATTGACTACCTAGAAAAACTGGGAATCGATGCCGTCTGGTTTTCCCCTTTCTATCCTTCCCCGCAACACGACACCGGTTACGACGTAGCCGATTATCTGGATATTAATCCCGAATATGGCGACTTGGAGACTTTCGATAAGGTTCTCGCCGAGCTCCATTCCCGGGGAATGAAAGCCATCATCGATGTGGTTCCTAATCATTCCTCTTGGGATCACCCCCTCTTTAAGCAGGCGCTAGCCGCGGAGCCGGGCGATCCGGCACGCGATATGTATATGTTCCGCAAATGCGCGGATACCACTCCCAATAACTGGGGGTCTATGTTCGGCGGATCTGCCTGGTCAAAAGTGGAGCCCCTAACTGGTAAAGCTAGCGACCGGGACTGGTGGTATCTACATATTTTTGATGCCTCCCAACCCGACTTCAACTGGGAGAACCCCAAAGTTCACGACTTTTTCCGGTCCTACCTACGTTTTTGGTTAGACCGCGGCGTAGATGGTTTCCGAGTGGATGTGGCTCACGGCCTGGTCAAGGATCCCTCGCTACCAGATGACTTGGTGGGGCCGGATCGCCTTAACTATGAGGGCCCTAATAGCGATAATGGACGTGCCCTCGATGTGGGACCGTTCTTTAACCAGCCGGGAGTCCACGATATTTATCGCGAATGGCGCCAGGTGCTAGATGAATATGGCCGTGACCGGATGCTAGTAGCCGAGGCCTGGGTCAATACCCCGGAGCAAGAAGCTATGTATGTGCGCGAGGACGAAATGTCCCAGGCCTTCAATTTCTCCGTGGTCAACTGCCAGTGGGAGCCAGCCGCTCTGCGGAAAGTAATCCGGCGCACCCAAGAGGCCTCCGCTTCGGTAGGCGCTCCCCCCACTTGGGTACTGTCTAACCACGACAAAGTCCGCCATGCCACCCGTTTTGGCTACCCTAGCGGAGCGAATACCGATAACGGGATCGGGGCAAGTGACCCGCAACCGGATCGAGAAATCGGTTTAACTCGGGCGCTATCGGCAACCGCGTTCCTCGCGGGGCTGCCCGGCTCTATCTACCTGTATAACGGGGAAGAATTGGGACTACCTGATGCCACCAAGCTGCCGGATGAGGCACGACAAGATCCCACCTGGCAGCGTTCCGGCTTTAGAGTACGAGGACGCGACGGCTGCCGAGTACCGCTCCCCTGGTCGGATGAACCCGGTTCTAACTTTGGGTTCTCCCCTGCAGGCGCTAGCCCTGCCTGGTTGCCACAACCGGATGATTGGGGCGAGCTGTCGGTTAAGGCACAAGAATCTGACCCGAACTCTCCGTTAAACTTTTACCGCAAAATGCTTGCGGTTCGCCGTGACCTCGGTCTGGGAATGGGCGAATCTACCTGGCTAGACAGCGATCCCGAAGTACTGGCTTTACAGGTTACCGGAGCGAACGGGACTCGAGTGGTGGTAGTAACCAACCTGGGGATAGGCGTGCGTCCTCTGCCAGAGATCGCGGTAGCGGATTCAGCAAAAATAGTCCTAGCCACCCCAGGGATTGGCTCCTCACTTACCGAAAACTCTAGTCGAGAAGACAATATCGCCCCGGGACAAACTTTGTGGATCGAAATCTAGGGATTTTCGATACCTAACGGCGTCCACTACCCTGGAAAATCCTGAAAACAGTGACATTTTACCGCCGGCAACGGGTGTAACTAATGCCACTGCGAAAATAGTGGATTTGGATCGGTCATTTCATCTTTAACCGATAGCCTTGGAATCGTAAGCCTTGTAAGGAGATTGAATATGGCAGACAACCTTACCCATTCTTTAGGTTCATTTACTCGTTCTATTTCTGGACGCCGCGCCGAAGACTCTACTCCGATGGAGTTTTGGACGGGAATGTCGCAAGCGATCGTAGAGCGGATCGCAGAAAACTGGGAAGCAACTACCGAAAAGTATGCGGCAGGACGGCAAGAGCATTACTTTTCGGCCGAATTTCTGATGGGCAGAGCTCTGCTTAATAACCTGGATAACCTAGGACTCTTAGAACAGGCCAAAGAGGCTACTAACGCCTTAGGCATGAATCTGACCGACGTTCTCGAGGCCGAGCACGATGCCTCCCTCGGTAACGGGGGTCTAGGGCGATTAGCTGCCTGTTTCCTAGATTCTTGCGCCACCATGAACCTACCGGTGCGCGGATATGGAATCTTGTACCGTTACGGACTATTTAAACAAGCTTTCGAAAACGGTAACCAGCGTGAACATCCGGATCCCTGGATGGAGGAAGGCTATCCCTTCGTCATTCGCCGCGAGGAACAGCCCCGCTTTGTGCACTTCGCGGATATGGAGGTGCGAGCGGTTCCCTACGATATGCCAATTACTGGATACGGTACCGATAACGTAAATAATCTGCGGCTATGGAAGTCAGAACCGATTGAAGAGTTCGACTATGAGGCTTTCAACTCGCAGCGTTTCACCGATGCGATTATTGAGCGGGAACGGGTTGCAGACCTTTGCCGGGTGCTTTATCCCAATGACACTACTTTTGAGGGCAAAGTATTGCGGGTACGCCAACAATACTTCTTCGTATCTGCCTCCCTGCAGGACATGGTAGAGAACTACATTAAGCATCATGGCGATGACCTGCGCGATTTCGCAAAATACAATTGCATTCAGCTAAATGACACCCACCCGGTATTGGCGATTCCGGAACTGATGCGGATTCTGCTCGATGACCACGGGATGGACTGGGAAGATGCCTGGCAGATCGTGCAGAACACTTTCGCTTACACCAACCATACGGTGCTCGCGGAAGCTCTAGAAACTTGGGAATACGCCATTTTCCAGCGACTATTCCCCCGGATTTTGGAAATCGTGGCGGAAATCGATCGTCGTTTCCGCATGGAGCTGGAGGCGTTGGGCTTTGACGCTGCCCGGATTGACTATATGTCGCCGATTCATGGCGGACGGATCCATATGGCCTGGATCGCCTGCTACGCGGCGTTTTCGATTAACGGGGTGGCTGCCCTACACACCGAGATCATTAAGCGGCAGACCCTGAAAGACTGGTACGAGATTTGGCCACAAAAGTTTAATAACAAGACTAATGGGGTTACGCCGCGGCGCTGGCTGAAACAGTGCAATCCGCGTCTAGCTAACCTGCTTACTGAGAAGCTGGGCTCGACTGATTGGGTTACCGATATGGATCAGCTCAAAACCCTGCGGCACTTGGCTGATGACTCAGATCTAATGGCGCAGCTGCTGGGGGTAAAGGCCGATAACAAACGGGACTTTGCCCAGTGGTTGGAGCAGCGTTCTGGGGAAAAGATCGATCCGTCAGCGATTTTCGATGTGCAAATTAAACGTTTGCACGAATACAAGCGCCAGCTGCTAAATGCACTGTACATTTTGGATCTCTATTTCCGGATCAAAGAGAATCCGCAAAAGCCGTGGCCGCATCGGGTATTTATTTTCGGAGCAAAAGCGGCACCGGGTTATGTACGCGCCAAGGCAATCATTAAACTGATTAACACTATCGGGGAGCTGATTGCCGGAGACCCCGAGGTTTCTAAGATTATCCAAGTGGTATTCGTTGAGAACTACAACGTTTCCCCGGCGGAACATATTATTCCCGCTGCCGATATTCACGAACAGATCTCTACTGCTGGTAAAGAGGCGTCGGGAACTTCGAATATGAAGTTCATGATGAACGGCGCCCTATGTCTGGGTACTTTAGACGGTGCCAATGTGGAGATTGTGGATTCTGTGGGAGAAGAAAACGCCTACATTTTCGGCGCCAAAGAAGAAGAACTTCCAGAGTTGCGGCGCGCTTACGATCCGCGAAAGCTATATGAGACCGTGCCGGGACTTAAACGTACCTTGGATGCGTTTGTTGATGGCACCTTAGATGATGGTGGTACCGGTCTGTTCCATGATCTGCTGGGTTCGCTGCTCGATTCTAACGGTTACGAACCGGCTGACGTGTATTACGTACTCGGTGATTTCGCTGATTATCGGGAAGTGCGTGATCGCGCTGCTCTCGAATACGCTGACCAAATTGAATGGGCACGTAAATGCTGGATCAACATCTGTGAGTCCGGGCGCTTCAGCGCTGATCGCACTATCAGTGACTACGCTGAACAGGTATGGAAGCTGGAGAGCCAAAAAATCTAGTTCCACCGCCAGGTGATTGCCGGGTTTCGTTAACGATTACTCCCGAGAGTGCCGGGAAGCCTGCGGGAATCCTAGGAAGAAATCACAAGTAAAAATACTGCCTGCGGGTGGGGAAGCTACTTCCCCACCCGCAATATTTTTTACTATCGCGATCATGAATTTTACGGTTAACGCGCGCCGTAGTCACGAGCGTGGGTCAGCGTGAGAAAATAACAATGACTTGAGCTAAGCCAACTATGACTTAAGCTAGCAAAAACTGGATAATTCCTACCTAAGGAGACCTAAATGCGAATTGCGATTACTCCCACTGCGGAAGCTGGATCGAAACTGGCAGCAAAACTGCTTGTCCCCCAAGTAAAACCCGGTTTTCGGCTGGGCTTAGCTACCGGTTCCACCCCCGAAGGACTCTACGCCGAGCTGCGTAAAGCCCACGCCGAAACAGATTTCACTTTAGAGCACTGCACCGGGTGGGCATTAGACGAATACGTAGGGATCGCCCCTGACCATCCAGAGCGTTATCGCAATGTGCTTCGCCGCGAATTGGTTGGCGAGGAAAAAACCGGACTCAAAGACGAAAACCTCAATACCCCCGATGGGCTCTCTCCCGACCCGGAAGAATCAGCTCGCCGCTACGAGGAAGCGATTACCTCCGGCGTTGACCTGCAAATTCTAGGTATCGGCGCCGATGGCCATATTGGTTTCAATGAACCCTCTGGCTGCCTAGTCAACCCCACCAATGTGGTTACTTTAGCTCCCCGCACGATCAGCGATAATGCCCGTTTCTTTGATGGAGAGGAAGCAAAAGTTCCACGCCGAGCCATTACCCAGGGCCTGGCAACAATTATGCGCTCGCGCCAAGCGATCTTGCTGGCCTTTGGGGAACAAAAGGCTGACGCGGTGGCAGGCACGGTAGAGGGCGCGGTTAGTGCTTTTTGCCCGGCCTCGATCCTGCAATACCACCTGGACGTAGTGGTGATTGTAGATAATGCTGCCGCTAGCAAACTAAAGCTGGCCGACTATTATCGGGAAACTTGGCAGGCCAAATACCCCGATATTCCGCTAGACGCCTAAAGAAAATTCTCGTAGCTGCCCAAAACTTAGACCTAGCCTTGTCTAAGTTTTGGGCAGTTTTTACATGGAGCTAATCCCAGATTGTAATATCTGGCTATGACGATAAAAGTTGCAATCAATGGATATGGCAATCTGGGACGGGCAGTAGAAAGAGCCGTCAACGCCGCGGGCGATATGGAAGCGGTGGCGGTGTTTACTCGCCGCGATCCGAAGAGTCTAAAAACCGCCGGTACCCCGGTTTACCCTCTAAGCCAGATGGCTGATTTTAAGGGAAAAGTTGACGTATGTATTTGCTGCGGAGGCAGCGCTACAGACCTGCGTACCCAGGGACCTGCCGCCGTCGCCTACTTCAATACGGTAGATTCGTTTGACACCCATGCCGATATTCCTGCCTACTTTGCGGATATGGATGCCGCGGCCAAGAAAGCGGGACATGCTGCTCTGATTTCCACCGGATGGGATCCCGGTCTGTTCTCGATTGCCCGGACTCTCACCGAGGCGGTGCTTCCGGATGGCTATACCCAGACTTTTTGGGGACGCGGGGTTTCTCAAGGTCACTCGGATGCGATTCGCCGGATCGAAGGGGTGGAGGGCGCAGTGCAGTACACCGTCCCCAACCCCGAGGCGATGCGGGCGGTAGAAAGCGGCGAAAATCCCCAGCTGACCACTGCGGATAAACATACTCGTCTCTGCTACGTAGTGGCTGCTTCCGGAGCCGATAAAGAGCGGATTACCCGCGAAATCAAGGAAATGCCTAAATATTTTGCGGACTATGAAACCACCGTTAACTTTATTTCTGCCGAGGAACTGGCGCGTGATCACGCCGGGATGCCTCATGGCGGGGAGGTAATTCGGGTAGGACATACCCGCGAGGGAATCAAACACTTGGCACGTTTCCAGCTACAACTGGACTCCAACCCCGATTTCACCGGCTCGATGGTGGCCGCTAGCGCTCGCGCCCTCGTTCGTCTGCACGAACATGGTCATCGCGGAGCGGCCAGCGTCCTGGATCTACCTCCTGCCTGGTATTCTCCGTCCTCCCCTCAGCAGCTACGTGCCCAACTGCTATAGCTAGTTCCTTTATCTACAAATCGAAACCCATTAGCGGGAACAGCTTGGGGTTCGCAAAGCTTTAGCCTCCGGGGTGGAACCGATAGCTAAAGGGGCTGAGGAATAACCATATTCCTCAGCCCCTTTAAGCTGTAATCCTTACCATTTAGCTAAGGATCCGGGTTCTTAGCTGCTGCCCACCTGCTTACCTAGGCGGTAGCAAAGGTAAGGCATTTTTCATCGTCGCCTACTTTGACGGAATCAGCTTGGCAGAGCAGGTGCTGGTTAAATTTGCAGTCTGCAAGCTGGCAAGCCCCAACCTGGGAATTAACTTTTCCTAGTCCGCCCTTCTCGTCGAGGGCAATAAAGGTTGCGCATCCACCTTTTGCGATGGTTACCGCGTAAGCGTTGCAACCATTGTCGTTGAAGGCACAATCACTAGCTGAACAATTCACTCCTGGCATTGCCATTTGTGTTCCTCCTTTGAAGTTTTTATAAAGACAGTTTCAATCTACAAAGAGAATCAGCGAAGTAAAAGTAATTAATTTTCGAAATGTCACCCCTATAAATAAAAGCACATAACTGCTGGTAAAAAGGCTCTTATCTTCTAATAAATGAAATAGTATTCCCTAAATTTAAATAGCAATAGTGTCATTACTTAAATTAGTATTGCGTACCTAAGTTGTTTCTTATTTAGATTCTTGCAGGTTACGGCGGGTATTCTCCAGGTTCATTAAGGTAGAAAAAATCTGTTGGTATTGCTCATCTTGAGGGTCACAGCGTTGCAATCGCGCCTTCATCTCCGCTATTTGGCGGGAGAGATCACCGCGGATCATCGCTCCCCACATCCCCCGGGCATAGTCATTTAGACGCGCGGGATCATCTTGCGGAAGCGGGGAAACTACTAGCGCCGATACTAAACTTTGCAGTTGCGGAGAGATATTCGATCCTACAAGTTCCACCCACCGTTTATTCGCTAGCAGGATTGCGCGTTTCCCTTTGACCCCCAGCTCGTCCTCGGCACCCCGCCACAGCTCTGCGTATTTATCTAATCCCCCCAGGGAAGAAACCGCCGAAAATAGGGCACTAAACATGGGAACCCGGAAAGCTTCAGGAGCAACCTGTTCCACCCCGATCCCAAATAGACTCGCTGGCAACTGCAGTAGGCATTCCAGAGCTTGCCGTTCTAGGTTGACTACTGGATCGGAGCTATCTGGCAAAGTAATGGCCGCGGGCGCAGCGGGCGCGGCCGAGCTTCCCCCCTGTCCAGCTCCGGTGGCTGCTCTGGACGTATAGGGGCTGGCTGCCGGAATATTTCCTGATCCGGGAGCGGATCGGGTTTGCGCCCGGGAGGCGTTATGCACTACCTGGCGTACCTCATCTTCCGGCATCCCCACCCAACCGGCGAGGCGGCGAGTATATTCCGAACGGAGTGCCACATCCCTAATCCGTGACACCACCGGGGCGGCGGCGCGCAAACCGTTTACTCGCCCTTCGGAAGTATCCAAGTTATAAGCTTTGAGGATAGTGCGTAAAACAAACTCAAAAAGGGGACGCCGCGAATCTACCAGTGCCCGCACCGCAGTGGCTCCCTGGGTTTGCCACAAATCGCAAGGATCTTTCCCCGAGGGCTCAACCGCCACGAAAGTTTGGGAAGCGAAAGCCTGATCTTCCCCGAAGGCGTGCAGTGCCGCTTTTTGTCCGGCCTCATCACCATCGAAAGTAAATATTACTTCCCCGCCACGTGCCTTCCCCGAAGATAGCAACACCCCGGCTGCCGGATCAGCATTATCACCGAGGAGGCGACGGACAATCTGTACGTGATCGGAACCAAAAGCAGTACCGCAGGTAGCAACCGCGCATTCCACCCCCGCCAGGTGGGCAGCCATCACATCGGTATAGCCCTCCACCACCACGATGCGGCGCTGCCGGCTGATCGCCTTTTTAGCCATATCGATCCCGTACAGCACCTTGGATTTCTTATAGACCGCAGTTTCGGGAGTGTTCAGATACTTCGGTCCTTTATCATCCTCACCTAGCCGGCGTGCCCCAAAACCTACTATTTCTCCCGTCAGATTAGATATGGGCCAAATGAGCCGCCCGCGAAAACGATCATAGGGGCCGCGTTGTCCCCGAGAAAACAGCCCCGATGCCGCCAATTCCGGCTCGGTAAATCCCCGTTTACGCAGATAAGAAAGCAAAGCATCCCAGGAGGCAGGAGCGTATCCCAATGAGAACTTGGCCGCGACCTCGGCATCGAAACCGCGAGCGCTCAAAAATTTTTGTGCTCCGATAGCTTCTTTACTTCCCAGTTGGGAACGGAAAAATTGGGCGGCGTTGCGATTGGCTTCCAGGATCCGCGCCCGGGAAACCCGGTTCGGATCTTTCCTGTCCCCACCCCCACTTTCTTCGTAATGCAAGGTGACGCCGGTTTTATCCGCTAGATATTGCACCGCTTCGGCGAAAGAAAGGTGATGGATATTTTCAACAAACTTGATCACGTCCCCACCTTCACCGCATCCAAAGCAGTGATAATAGCCTTGCGCGGGGCGCACATGGAACGAGGGGGTGCGTTCATCATGGAAGGGACAAAGTCCTTTTAGAGCACCGACTCCGGCGGGGCGCAAAGCCACCTGTTCGCCCACGATTTCATCAATCCGGGCACGCTCACGTACCTGATCGATATCTTCGCGTCGAATTAACCCAGCCATGTCTTAATCATAGGCGAGGGCGCGCGGGGGCACCTATACTTGCTTGCTTATCCACAGGATTTTTGTCAAATAGCTCCGACAGTCTTCCTAGAGGTACCTGCAGATTAAATAAAATACATTTTATAAGGTATAAAAAATAACCGTTTTATCCATTTTTATTATTACTTAACCGTAGATTTTTTATAAAATAACTCCCAGTTACCAGGGAGCTATCCTTTAATGATTGGTTATTTTTCAACCACTTTTAAGTAGCTACTTTCCAGGGAATGTATCACAACTCAGATATAAAAATAGCCCCCACGAGTTGGACCTCCATACTATTGTGACGGTAGAAGCGGCGTTTAGGTAAAACCCTAATCATGCTGTTTTCAATAATCAGAGTTCCCCGAGCAGAAAGTAAGAATCAACGATGATTCCTCCGAACACTCCCCCGCATACTCCGCAGGGCGATCAGCCCTCGCAACCTCCACGTCCCCCGCAGCCTCCCCAGGGGCACCAACCGCCACCGCCTCCGGCTGGGTATCAACCCTCACCGGGGTACCAGCCTCCGCAGGGATTCCAGCCTCCGCAGCCTCCACAACCTTACAGCGACGCACAACCGGCACAACCTTGTCAAGAATCGCAACCTTCAGAGCCCCCGCCAGCCAAGCAAGTTTCCCAGTCGTTGCAGAGCTTTAGAAACGCGCGATCTTCCCTACCTGATTTTTCTCTTAAGAACTTGAGCAATAGCCAGAGTAAACCGTCTCCAGCAGCAGCTATATCGAAGTTATTTGATAAGAGCCAAGAGGAATATCCGCTTACACCGCTGGACTTACTCAAACTCGCCGGGAGAAACCTATTTGCAGGACTACCTGGGTGGGGAGGCTTTCTCTTCGGCCTAATCTCATATTACTTTGAGGAGAATTACTCTTCCACAATATTTGTTGTTCCCGTGATTCATATTCGCTGGACAACAGTTTTTATGGTTGGCGGGATACTATATGCACTTTTCTACCTGCTCGCACCTTATATAGCGGCAATACTCTCTGACAATCCCCGTAAAACACTCTACGAAATAGCACACGATATATCGGACGATGACGGATCAGAAAAAGAAGAAAAATAATCCTATTAAATTTATTTAAATAAAAAGATAAAAATAATGGGTACTATTATATTCATTACAATTCTTTTCTTATTAGCCTATCTCTGGATGAAGTTCAAACAGTTTGCTTGGAGAGGGATAAACCGTAAAGTTCTTCAGGGTGCTGAATATGGATTACAGAACGACCTCGTGGGAAAAACCTTTCATTACCCCTGCACGGCAAGACCGGAGATAATCCGCGAACTCTCTCAGAATCTACCTGAACCACATTTAATGATTATTGACGAAGATGAAGTTGGATTTACCATCGGCTACAAACCTGGTCATTATGGCTCGATTCTAGGAGGAATGTCCTCAATAGCTAACGACTGGGCAGCGGGCACCTACAACTTTACTGCCCGCCTGGACTACCCCGGCTCTATAGCCGATCCCGGGGCTGTGATTTTTAAGTTCGATACTTGGAAAGAATCCGATGGAGTTTGCCAAGAAGTGTTCACCATGAAGAAACTGAAAGAATGGGTTGAAGATATGGTGGATAAAGCTAATCTGAGAAGCAATCAAGAAAGCGCTAATTAATCTCGGTAAAGACACTATTTTAGTCGTGTTACTTGAAACATGACCCTAATGTTAAATCTCAGTTTAATAAGCGGGCGAAAAAATTCTCAGACTAAACCGAACGGAACATGCCGCACAGGCGGGCATGCCACTGGTTAGCGGAAGTGTCGGTCAAAGATGCAATTTGATCAACTAGGGCTCGCAGGCGGCCGTCATCTCCGGAGGCTTCCCGCCAAGTTGTACGATGGGGTTCTTCCAGCTCCTCCGGGCGTTCCCAGAGGGCATCGGCAAGCTCATAGATAGTGGTGCGTTGCGCCAAATAGATAGGCTCGGTTTCGCGTGGCGCCATCATATAGGTGGCAGCGATTCCTTTTAGGAGCTTGATTTCCGCGCGGGTAGCTTCGGGAATGACTAAATCCGCATCATAGCGATGCAGGGGACCGGTTCCTGCTGCCTGCAAAGTCGCGGAAGATACCGCTGAGCAAAAGCGCCCAATCAGTTGGGAAGTCATATTTTTTAGCCGCGCCATATCCCGATAGGAGCCATCGAAACTAGCTAGCCACTGTGGCAGAGCCCGAATCCGTTTCCACGCGTTTTCTAGTTCATCCCCCACGGCGTCCCCGTACCATGCAGTCGTGGTTTCAAACACCAGCTCTAAAGATTTACTATCCCCCAAGGTATCCGGGTCTAGCTCCCCGGTTTGGATACCATCCTCGATGTCATGCACGGAATAAGCGATGTCATCGGATATATCCATGATTTGTGCCTCTAGGCAGCGTTGATGCGGGGGAGAAAATTTGCGCATCCAGTTAAAGACCCGGGCATCTTCGCGGTAGCAATTGTATTTTTTACGCGAATATTCACTGTTCGCGCCCTGCCCTTTTAGCCAGGGATATTTACAAACCGCATCTAAGGTGGCGCGGGTGAGGTTTAGCCCCAGAGGATGCCCTTCCTCGCTGATCACTTTCGGCTCTAGTCGGGTAAGTAAGCGGAAGGTTTGAGCGTTCCCCTCGAAACCGCCGATATCTTGGGCTACTTCGTCGAGTGCGCGCTCCCCGTTATGCCCAAAAGGTGGATGTCCCAGGTCATGGGCTTGGCAGGCAGCATCCACGATATCGGGATCACATCCCATCTCTTGCGCGATTGACCTGCCTACCTGGGAAACCTCTATGGAGTGGGTAAGCCGGGTGCGGATAAAAGAATCGGTGGCCGGCCCGAGCACCTGGGTTTTCGCTCCCAGCCGCCGCAGCGCCGAAGAATACATAATCCGGGCACGATCCCGGGCAAATTCGGTGCGATGCGACGATTTGGGCGGCTCCGCCTGACAGCGTTCGCGATCACGGGGAGAATAGGGCGCGGTTTCCATATCTTTCACTCTAGCCGGTGTGCGGGTATTTTCCCTTAATAGCCGCCCTGATCAAGGGAAGTATCTAACTTAGCGGCCTCCAAGATGCGGGCAGCGGCCGCATCTATCTCTCGGGTGGCCAGCCATCCTTCCGGCAAATGGGTTTTGCGGGGATTGCCCCGCCGGCCGCGTTTACCTTCTGCTGCTGGCGGGAAGGGTAAATCCGGATCCAGGGTAGAAAATAGTTGCTCTAGCTCTTGCATACTATTAGCACTGGTGAGGGCGCGACGGAAGTCCCCTCCGACCGCAAAACCCCGGAAATACCACCCTAGGTGTTTGCGCATATCCCGCAGGCCGCGCTCCTCGTTGCCCATCCACGAGCTAAGCATCTGGGTGTGTCGCAACGCCAGTTCACAAACTTGCCCCAGGTTGGGGCGAGCCCGATTAGCCGAGCCGTTAAGCGCGCTAGCCAGGTCATAAAATAGCCACGGCCTCCCCTGACAGCCCCGACCGATCTCTACCCCCGCACATCCGGTTTGCTCAAACATCGCTAGAGCATCTTCGGCAGAAAAAATATCGCCATTGCCCCAAACCGGGATTTCTAAATCTTGTCGCAACTGAGAGATGGCTTCCCAGTTAGCACTTCCCGAATAGTATTGGTTGGCGCTGCGGCCATGCAGCACCACGGCACTCGCCCCTACTTTTTGTGCCAGTTTGCCGGCATCCCGATAGGTTTCATGATCGGCGTCTATCCCGATGCGAATCTTGGCAGTCACCGGCACGGACTTGTCCCGCGGAGAATCTTTTTCCCCGTCCCTCGCTCCGGCTACTACTGCCGCCACTATCTGCCCAAAGCGCTCTATTTTCCAAGGTAGCGCGGCTCCAGCACCTTTGCGGGTCACTTTAGGCACCGGGCAGCCAAAGTTAATATCCAGGTGATCGGCCAGGCCCTGACGCACCAACATCCGGGCACCTTGATACATAGTTTCCGGGTCTACCCCGTGCAGCTGGACCGAACGGAAAGTTTCTTCCGGGTCGGGTTTGATTAAATCTAGAGTACGCGAACTGCCTTCCACTAAGGCTCGGGCAGTAATCATTTCGCAAACATAGAGCCCGCTGGCCGGGCCGTCAGTAGCGGTAATCCCTAAATCGTTTAGCGCCTGGACGGCCTGCTCACGGCAGAGGCGACGAAAAGGGGCATTGGTTACCCCCGCCATCGGCGCCAGTGCGATGGCAGTGCCTACCGTAATTTCCCCGAGTTTAGTGGGCATGCCGGCCGCCTCCGGAAGGAGCTATGGTTTTCGTGCCCTCGCCCCAAGTTTGCGAGTCTACCTGCTCATTTACTGCTGGATCTTCTGCCGAAAACGAAGGCGCTCCCGGAAGCGACGGGGAGGAAGTCCGCACGAATTTTACGAGGAAGGTTCCCACCACCGTAGTTGCGGGAATCGCCAGTACCAACCCGATTGAGGCCACCAGGGTGCGCACGATTTCCTCCGCGATCTGGGAAACTGTCAGCAGTTCTAAGAAAGGACGCTGCGATAACATCGCCAAAATCAAAGTTGGCAACGCCGTACCTACATAGGCAAAAGCCAGGGTATAAACCGTAGACGCAATATGGTCACGCCCAATCCGCATCGCCCGAGAAAATAGTTTGCGCCGCGGCATCTGGGGATCGGTCTCGTCAAGTTCCCAAACTGCAGAAGCCTGAGTGATAGTCACATCGTTTAAGGCTCCTAGACCGGCCACCACGATTCCGCACATAAATAACGAGGGCAGCGCCAGAGCCGGTAGCTGGGTACCTAAAATCAGGGCGTCCTCGTCGCTAGCTCCGGTTAGCCCGGCTGCCCGGGTACCGGCATAGGCAAGCAAAACCGTAACCATCAGCCCTAACAAGGTTCCTAGAAGCGCGGTAGTGGTGCGGATAGTAATCCCGTGCGCCAGATAGACCGAGAGGAACATAATCGCCCCTACCCCCACTAAGGTCACCAACATGGGTGGTTTTCCGGCCATTAGGGCTGGCAGCATAAAGAATACAATCACCAGGGTGGAGGCTAGCAGCCCCACTAGCGCTAAGAAGCCCCGTCTTCCGGCCACCGCGATCACGATGATCACATAGAGCAGCCCCATAATCGCTAAGGCGTTTCCCCGTTTTACATCGGTAAACAGGAAAGGGGTACCAGTAGCCATAGCGTCGGTGTCGTAAATCATCCATACCGCAGTGCCGACTCGGATCGCAGACTTGGATTCTTCGGGTACTCTAACCGGGACGGTTTTGCCCTGCCATTCCCCTTCCAGCACCTTCACGCATACCAGTGGCTGGGTTTGTGGCAAACCGTTAGTGGGATCAGCGGATCCCTTTGGCATTTTCAGTCCCGGAATCAGACATTTTTCCCCGTCCAAGCCGGTTACTTGACCGCTTAAACGGTTAGCCGCTTGCTGGGACCAGTCCTGCTGAGCGTCCCCTATAGGTTTTGGACTATAAAGCGCGATAATACCGATAATAATCGCCAGTAATACTGGCACTATCAGCGCGGTTAAAACTCGTCGGGCGCGATGTAGGGCTCGCGAATCCGGGCGAGCCCTACGCGAAGATCTTACGTGCTGGTGCAAACGCGTCCTGCCTTTAGCAGCCCACCAAGCGGGTCGCCAAGTATGAGGTTAGCTCCGCGATCTTTACCCGTTCTTGCTCCATCGAGTCCCGGTCACGCACAGTTACGCACTGGTCTTCCCCGGACTGGAAGTCGTAGGTGATACAGAAGGGGGTACCGATTTCGTCTTGACGGCGGTACCTCCGGCCAACCTGTCCTGCCTGGTCATACTCGATATTCCAGTTCGCCCGCAGTTCCTGGGCAATCTCTTGCGCCGGGCCGGTCAGCTCGTCTTTACGCGAAAGCGGCAGCACCGCCGCCTTAACCGGGGCGAGGCGCGGATCTAGGCGCAGTACCGTGCGTTTATCGACTCCTCCCTTAGCATTGGGAGCTTCGTCCTCGTTATAGGCCTCTACCATGAAGGCCATCAGGGATCGGGTTAGTCCCGCGGAGGGCTCCACCACGTAGGGTGTCCAGCGTTCGCCCTTCGACTGATCGAAATAATCCAAATTCTTACCCGAGGCCTGCTGGTGTACCCCCAGGTCATAGTCGGTGCGGTTAGCGATACCTTCAAGCTCGCCCCACTTCGACCCCTGGAATCCGAAGGCGTATTCGATATCCACGGTGCGCTTGGAATAGTGAGACAGCTTTTCTTTGGGGTGTTCGTATAGACGCAAGTTATCGGCGCTGATCCCCAAGTTCTGGTACCAATCGAGACGTTCATCGATCCAGTACTGGTGCCATTCTTCATCGGTGCCGGGTTCTACGAAGAACTCTAGTTCCATCTGTTCGAACTCGCGGGTACGGAAAATAAAGTTTCCGGGGGTGATTTCGTTGCGGAAAGATTTTCCAATCTGCCCGATACCGAAGGGCGGTTTCATCCGGGCAGAGGACATCACATTCGCAAAGTTAATGAAAATACCTTGTGCGGTTTCCGGCCGCAGGAAGTGCAAACCTTTTTCATCGTCGACCGGCCCCAGGAAAGTCTTGAGCAGTCCCGAGAAGGCACGCGGCTCCGTCCACTGTCCACGCTTGCCACAGGCCGGGCAAGGCACATCCTCCATGGAGACCTCATCAGCGGAGGGCAATTGATGTTTTTCCGCATATGCTTCCTGCAGGTCATCCTCGCGGTGACGGGTGTGGCAGGCGGTGCATTCAATCAACGGATCAGTAAAGGCCTTCAGATGTCCGGAGGCTTCCCAGACTTTCGACGGTAAAATTACTGAGGAATCCAGGCCAACTACGTCGGCGCGCGAGCGCACTATCCGGTTCCACCACTGCCGCTTAATATTCTCTTTTAGCTCTACCCCTAACGGACCGTAATCCCAGGCCGAACGGGTTCCGCCGTAGATTTCACCACAGGGGTAAACAAAGCCGCGTCGCTTTGCTAGATTGATGACACTATCCAACTTCGAGGGCGTTTCAGCCACTGTTTTTCTCCTTAAGCTCAACTTGCTGCGCCAAGGCGCTACCACCCCAGATTCTACCGGGTTGCCTGCACTTTCCAGAACCAGAACGCCAGAGCGTGACTTACAACTCTAAAACCGAGATTTACCCGCCTAAAATAACTAAACATTCGTTATTACCTGGACTTTTTCCACTTTAGGAAGGTTAGCTACCTCTTGCTCTTGAGAACGGTTATCGTTTATATTAGGGCTTATGCATAAAAGAATGAAAAAAGTAATTTGCGCTGCCGCCATTGCCGCTCTAGCGCTGGGCGGATGTTCCTCGACTGCCAAAAGCGGGAAAGAGGCCGGCGGGAAAGTTGACGCCGTTGCCTCCTTCTATCCCCTGGCCTACGTAACCAGCCAAGTGGGCGGAGATTTAGTGGACGTAACCAACCTGACTCCCTCGGGAGAAGCCCACGACGTAGAGCTATCCGCGAAAGATCTCACCACCATCTCGCAGGCGGACGCGCTGATTTACCTCTCGGGATTCCAAGCCGCCGTTGATGACGCGGTCAAGGAAGCCGCCCCGAAGAATACTTTAGATGTAGCCAAGGCCGCTAAGCTTAAGAAACTATCTGCCGAGGAAGCAGCGGAGCACGAAGCAGAACACGAGCATGAAGGTGAACACGAAGCCGACCACGACCATGAGGGCGAACACGAAGAAGCTGGTCACGAGCACCACCACCATGGTGCATTCGACCCGCACTTTTGGCTAGATCCCCAACGGCTATCCCAAGTGGTACCGCAAGTAGTGGCCACCCTAACCAAGGCCGATCCGGATCATGGCGACACTTTCCAGAAAAACGGAAAAGCTCTGCAAGACAAACTAGCCAACCTGGATAAAGAATATCGCGCTGGCCTAAATAAATGCGCCACCCCTACTGCAGTTACCGCGCACGAAGCCTACGGATACATGGCAGATCGCTACGGATTTGAGCAAGTGGGAGTAAAAGGCGTGGATCCGGAAGCCGAAACCTCGCTGACTCGTCTACAAGAAGTGGCTAATATTGCGAAGGCCAAGAAAGTCAACGTATTGTTTTCTGAGAGCGCCCTCGGAGATAAAGACACTAAAACTTTGGCTGAGGAACTCGGGATTAAATCTGAGGTACTTGACCCCTTGGAAATCCAAGTAGATAAGAACCGCGATTATCTGCAGGTAATGCAAGACAATCTACAAAAACTGAGTAAAGCGATGAAATGTCAGTAACTGAGACCAAAACATCTCTACCTTTTAGGGCGACGGATTTATCCGTCGCCCTACAGGGCAATTTGATCCTAGAAAATATCAATTTGCAGATCACCCCCGGAACTACCGTGGCGCTGTGCGGGGAAAACGGCTCCGGAAAATCCACTTTGGTGCGCGCCGCAGTGGGACTGAATCCCGTCACCTCGGGGAGCTTAGAGATTTTTGGTGCCCGCCCCGGCGAGAAAAATTATACTAAAGCCCTGGCAAAAGTAGGCTATGTTCCCCAACGTAAAAGCGCCCTCGGCACGGTTCCGGCTACTGCCCTGGAGGTAGTGCGCTCCGGGCTATTGCGACGAGGACGAATTGGCCCGAAACGCTCCGACCGGGAACGCACCCACCAGGCGCTAGCAAAAGTGGGGTTAGCCGGCTCTGAGAACAAAAAGTTTCAGTTTATGTCGGGCGGACAGCAACAACGGGTTTTGATCGCTCGCGCCCTAGTGCGCGACCCGGAGTTCTTAATTATGGATGAGCCCTTGGCCGGGATTGACCGGCAAAGCGCGAAGAGTCTGGCTGCAACCATTGCGGAGGCAAAAACTGCCGGGAAAACTATGTTGATTGTGCTGCATGAACATGGTTTCTTAGCCCCCTTGATCGACCGCACCATAACTTTAGTTTCCGGACAGATCGCCAGCGATAACCCCCGGGAGGCGCTACCTTCGCTTCCGGAAGCGGAGGGGAAAGAATAATGATTACTCCCACCACCGGTATTTCCTACCCGGCTCTAGCGGCGACAGATCTGCAACTTAACTTCGCGCCTTCCCCTAGCCGCGCCGCATTCGTGCCGAGCTTTACTGCCGATTGGAGCAGTTTACTAGCCTCCCCCTTCTTTCTCCGTTCCCTAATCGTGGCCGTCTTGGTGGGACTGAGTGCCCCCATTATTGGTACTTACCTGGTACAACGCCGCCTGTCACTACTAGGGGATGGGATCGGACACGTGGCTCTTACCGGAGTGGCACTCGGCTGGGTAGTAGGTAACTTAACAGAAGTTGCGGGCGGGGACACTTTAGCCATCCCCGGAGCAGTGGTCGCTTCGATCGCAGGCGCGGTGATTATCGAATTAGTGCGCGCCAAAGGCGGAGCCAGCGGCGACGTGGCGATGGCCTTGCTTTTTTATGGTGGGATCGCTTCCGGGGTGCTGGTGATTTCTTTGGCCGGGGGCACTACCAACCAACTAAATTCCTACCTATTCGGTTCCATTGCCGCCGTGTCCTGGTCGGATGTGTACCTAACGATTGCCCTGTCGGTACTGATCCTAGTCTTTGGCCTGGGGATGCGCCGCGAACTTTTCTCCATCTGCAATGATGAGGAGTTCGCCTTGGCTTCGGGGATTCCGGTAAGACTGCTAACCATCTGCTTAGCGGTAGTTAGTGCCCTGACAGTATCGACTGCCATGCGAGTAGTGGGAGTGCTACTAGTTTCGGCGCTGATGATCGTGCCGGTAGCCATCACCCAGATTTATGCTCGCTCTTTTAGCGCCACTATGGGCTGGGCAATGCTGCTGGGAGTGGTGATGTGTATTGCCGGGCTGGTCTTTTCTTACTTTACGGCCGCTGCCTCCGGATCGGCGATTGTGATGGGACTAATCATCCTCTATACGCTGGCGGCAGCGCTGCGACCCCTGGTGTATCGCCGGCATTTACAAACTCCGCAAGAACCCAGTAACTGCGGACATCATTAGACCGGCCCGGGTTTTATCACTTAGCCTAAGCTAGTTTCCGGCAGTAGCTGGCACCGGAGTTACCTCCAATAAATCGGCGGCCGTCTCAAAATTCTCCAAGGCATTAAGGCCTTTTTGCAAAGCTTCCAAAGCGGTGGCCAGCCGGGGAAGATTAGGGGCGACTGCGACTAGTAGTCGATCGGGACCGGCGATTTGCGGAATAATTTCCCATTCCGCCCCCGGAAGCACCTGCCAGATTAATCGGGAAATTTTTGCTAGTAAAGCGGGATTTTCCCAACTGGGAACCCAAGTATCAGCGCAGGCCAAAGCATTGAGCAGCGGGCGCGGCAAAAGATAGGTATCATCTAGCAGCATCCGACCGGGGGAATCTAGCGCGGCAATCGCGAGGGCGCGGGCACCAACTGGTAGCGGGCGCGGGACTTGCTCCGTGCCTGCGACGGACGCGAGTTCATTTCCCAAACCCGCATCTGCGGCCGCATTCATAGCCCCCAGCGAAGAATAAATGGGAACTACCAGTGCCCCGGCCGTGCCTTTTAAACGAATCTGAGGCAGCTGTCCGCTGGGACAATCCCCCTCAGGGGCGACCTCATGAGGCAACACCGGCAAGATAACTCGCCCGGAACCTAAAGCTGCCGCTATCGACTTTAGACGTTCGCGCAGATCTCTAAGCTTAAAAGCCGCCGCCATAGCCGGTTCTATCTCGCCTTTATCGGCGGAATTACTATTACGAGCCAGGGCACGTAAAATCGCGTTTTCTTGCTTGACGGGCATAGATTTAGCGCCGGCGGATTTCGCCTGGGCGCGGTTGGGACTCTCCAAACTAGGCTCTCCCGCTAGCAACCGCCAGGGCTTGTTCTATGGTGAACTGCCCGGTGTACAGGGCTTTGCCCACAATCGCGCCCTCGACCCCCAAGTTGGTGAGCTCGCGCAAAGTACGTAAATCATCCAGAGTGCTCACTCCCCCGCTGGCTACTACCTTCGCAGAGGTGGCTTCACATACTTCCTTAAGTAGCTGGGTATTCGGGCCGGTCAAAGTGCCATCGCGCATTACATCGGTGACTACGTAGCGGGCGCAGCCGGCCGCATCTAACCGGGCAATCATTTCAAAGAGGTCACCGGCATCTTTGGTCCAGCCATGAGTAGAAAGAGTATGTCCGCGCACGTCCAGCCCCACTGCAATCTGGTCACCGTATTTGGCGATCACCTGGCAAGTCCACTCCGGATTTTCGATCGCGGCGGTGCCCAGGTTAACCCGGCGGGCGCCGGCGTTTAGTACTCGTTCCAAAGACTCGTCGTCGCGGATCCCTCCTGACACCTCTACCTGAAGATCTATTTGTTCAACGATTTCTTGCACCACTTGGGTGTTGTTTCCCCGACCGAAGGCCGCGTCCAAATCCACTAGGTGTAGCCAGCGAGCTCCGGCCTCCTGGAAGCTGCGGGCAGCCTCTAAAGGCACCCCATAAACTTTTTCACTGCCTGCTTTGCCTTGATGCAGGCGCACTGCTTGGCCAGACACCACATCTACTGCCGGTAAAAGTTCTAACATGTTTCTCCCTTAGAAGCTTTGCGTCCAGTTACGTAGCAGTTCCATGCCGGCGTCGCCGGATTTTTCAGGATGGAACTGGGTGGCCGCTAACGGCCCGTTTTCTACCGCGGCGATAAACGGCTCCCCGTGGGTTGCCCAGGAAAAAATTGGGGGTTTCATGCGCGAAACTCGCCGATAGTGCCCGCTAGGGTCAGCGGTTACCCCGTAGGAGTGCACAAAATAAAAACGCTCATCCGTAATCCCGGAAAAAAGCTGCGATCCCTGTCCTACCTGAATCTTTGACCAGCCCATATGGGGCAAAATCGGGGCAGGGAGCTTTTCCACCGTTCCTGGCCATTCCCCCATCCCGGCGGTGTCTTCCCCGTGTTCCAGGCCGCGCTCGAACAGTATTTGCATCCCCACGCAGATACCGAGCACCGCCCGTCCACCTGCTAAACGCCGGTCAATAATAGTGTCACCGCGGCGAGCATGTAGATCCTTCATCACTGCTGCAAAGGCTCCTACCCCCGGGACTAGCAGACCGTCAGCCTCCAGACAGGTGGAAAAGTCGCTGGTTAGAGTAACCTCAACCCCGACGCGCTTTAAGGCGTTAACCGCGGAGCGCACATTGCCGGAGCCGTAGTCGAAGACTGCTACCTGTTTAGTCACCGCCTGTTTCCTCCCGCTTATCTGGGTCTTCCCCGCGATTAATATCTTCTTGCAGTCCCCGCAGCTGCCGCAGCAAAATCCCCGGTAAATCGCGCAAGCGTGGGGGACGGATCTCGGGATAATCTTCGGGGGAAGTCCTCCCTAGCAGCAGATCTTCCACCCGTTCATCAGCGCAAGAGACCAGGGGTCCCGCCGGAATCGTGCGATCAAAATGCCCGTCATAGTACACGCGCGCTGTTATCTGCCCTTGTACCCCCGGGTCATCATCGTGGTCCGCACGCAAAGTGGAAACAAACAGGACTGCCCCGTAGGGGGTTATTTTGGAAACCGCGAGGGCGAGCGCCTCGGCCTCGGGTGATACTGGCCGCTCCTCCCCCAGCAGCGCCTCTAACTCATCATCGGGAGTAGGCGTGAGGCGTTTCCACACTACGCATCCGGATTCGGTTTCCACAATCCGGGCATCGATTTCGTGAGCCGCCATCATCGTGGCTAGTGGCACCGGCTCAAGTAGGTTGGTCAGTACTAGCGCCACATCTCCGGCCTCCGGAGGCAGTGACTCTAAGTGCTGCCAGGCCTGCAAATCCTGGTCAACTTCTTCGCTGAATCCATCGAGCTCTTCCCCATTAATCCCGGATTGCGCGATCACCTGATCAAAGTAATCCTCGGGTTTAGATACGGGTTCTTTATCGCCCGCCGAGTTTTCCTCGTGCGGTTCTTTATCGCGCGGATCGTCCTGTTCGGGAAAGTTTGCGGCGTTCACAGCGCACCCTTAGTGGAAGGAATGCCGGTAACCCGCGGATCGGTTTCTAGCGCTCCCCGCAGTGCCCGGGCGACCGCTTTGAACTGCGCCTCTACGATATGGTGTGGGTCGCGCCCCGAAAGTACCTCCACATGCAGGCAGATCCCAGCATTATAGGCAAAAGATTCCCACACATGCCGGGTCATTGCCCCGGTAAAATGTCCGCCGATTAGGTGATATTCCTGGCCGGCGGGCTCTCCGCTGTGTACGCAATAGGGACGTCCGGCCACGTCCACCACTGCCCGGGCTAGCGCCTCGTCGAGCGGGACAGTGGCATCGGCAAAACGCCGAATCCCCGCTTTGTACCCCAGAGCTTCGCGTAGCGCCTTACCCAGGCAAATCGCGGTATCTTCTACCGTGTGATGCACATCCACCTCAATATCGCCGCGAGCAGCAATATTCATATCAACCAAGGAATGCTTCGAAAGCGCGGTTAGCATATGGTCATAGAACGGCACTCCGGTATTAATCTGACTTTTTCCGGTGCCATCTAGATTGATTTCTACCGTGATTTCTGATTCCGCGGTTTTCCGGGTGACTTTCCCACTGCGGCTCATTTGGTTACCTCCTCGAATGCTTCACGAAATGCTTGATCTTCTGCGGCCGTGCCGATACTGACCCGCAAGAATCCGGCGGGACCAACCTCGCGGATCAACACCCCGCGGTCCAATAAATCACTGAACACTTGATGTCGATCCCGGAAGGGGCCAAAAAGCACAAAGTTAGCCTGGGTTTTCGGCACCGTGTAGCCTTTACCCTCCAGCCATGATGCCAACTCATCGCGGCGCTGACGCAGCTGGGCCAACTGGCGCAACTGTTCTTCTGCATGTCCTAAAGCCGCGATTGCCGCTGCCTGGGTGAGTGCCGAAAGGTGATAGGGCAAACGCACCCGCATAATATCGGCGATCACCGCTTTTGCCGCTACCAGGTAGCCTAGGCGCAGCCCCGCCATCCCGAAGGATTTCGACATAGTACGGGATACCGCCAGGTGCGGGAATTTTTCTAAGAGGGCGAGGGAGCTGGGTTGATCGGGATCCCGGAACTCCCCGTAGGCCTCGTCCACTACCACTACCGTAGCAGTGGGTCTGCCGGCAATCACCGGCCCGGTTTCTTTAGCTTGCTGCAAAATCTGCACTAATTCGGCTTCGCCACTGGCAGTCCCGGTCGGATTATTCGGATTCGCCAGCAGCAATACGCTAGGCCGTACTGTCTGCATTCCCTGTAGCAGGGCATCCAGATCAAGATCCCAGTCGCTTTGTCGGGGAACCGTCACATATTTCGAGTGCGCATTCCGCACGTACTCGGGATACATCGAGTAAGAATATTCGGTTCCCAAAACCGTGCGTCCGGGCCCTGCATAGGCTCCCAACAGTTGTGACATCACTTCATTAGAGCCATTAGCTGCCCAGATTTGTTCGACCGGAAAATCCAGGCCAGATTCGCGCTTTACATAACCCGCTAAAGCTTCCCGCAGAGCGGTGAAATCTCGATCCGGGTAACGGTTTAAACCCGCCGCCGCCTCGCTAACCGCGCGAGTAATATCCGCAATCATCTCGGGGCTGGGAGGATAGGGATTTTCGTTTACGTTCAGGCGGGCAGCCACCTCCAATTGCGGCGCCCCATAGGGGGTGACCTGCATTAGTTCTTCCCGCAGCGGCAGCAAGGGGGGCTGTTCCATAAATAATCGATCCTTTCTGGCTCCCATTCTAAAGGCAATAGGCAGATAATGTTTTGCCCTCGCCGATTAGCAGGTTTCGGTTTTTCTGAGGACGAAACCGGCCTATAGCGGCGAGGGCAAAATAGTTAAGTTACTTAGTCGGAGGCCGAAACCATGGTTTCGGCAGTAGCCATGGCGTGACCTTTTTCGCTACCCAGGGAGCCGCCCGCCAGCTTGTTCACCACCAGGGCAATCGCGCCGTCGCCGGTTACGTTAGTGGCAGTACCAACGGAGTCAATCGCCACATAGAGTGCCACCATCAGTGAATACAGCTCGGGAGAGAAGCCCAGGAAGCCCATCAAAACTCCCTGCGCAGCCGCGATAGCGCCGCCGGGAACCCCCGGTGCCGCCACCATAGTGATCCCCAGGATGATAATGGCCATCGCCATCTTCCCGAAGGTAACGGACTGTCCGGTCATCTGCATGACCGCCAGAGCAAAGGCAGTGATTTTCACCGTGGAGCCACCCAGATGGATGGTGGCGCACAGTGGAATGGTAAAGCCCGCGATCTCTGCCGAAACCCCGTTGTTACGGGCACACTGATAGGTCACCGGAATGGTTGCCGCCGAAGAAGCAGTCCCCAGCGCGGTGAAGTAGGCTTTCGCCATCCGGCCTAGTGCAGTGAAGGGGTTAACTTTCGCAATCGCACCGGCCACGGTGTATTGCAGTAGCAATAGCACCACAGTCAGGATCACTGACACCAAAATAACTTTGATCATTACCTTGATTACCAGCGCAATCTGCCCCGAGTAGGACATATTGAGGAAGGTACCGAAAATAAATAGCGGCAGCAGCGGCACAATCGCCCGTTTAATCATCAACATGGTGATATCCCGGAACTCCGAGTAAGCGCGATGCAAAGTGGGGGTGTTCAGCGCCGCCATGCAAATGCCCAGGATGAAAGCCAAAATCAAAGCCCCAGTCACATCCAGTACCGGGGTAATGTTCAGGTTATCCCCCAGCAGGGAGGCCACCGCGTTCTTGGGCTCTTTAAGTTCGGGAGCTGATTCGGTGAGGATGCGCGGGAAAATTACCGACGCAATCCCGTAGGTGCCGAAACCGGCGAACAAAGTGGATCCGTAAGCGATCGCGACGGTAGCCAATAGCCATTTACCAGCTCCGCGTCCTAGGTCTGCTAGCGCCGGTCCTACTAGCCCCAAAATGATCAGGGGGATACAAAAACTTAAGAATTTCCCAAAAATATCGTTAAAAGTGGCGAAAGGAGAAATAAACCCTTTGGGGAGTCCGGGGATCATACCGATCAAAGCACCGGCCACGATCGCCACCAGCACCCAAAATAGCAGCTGCCTAAAGAGGCTGGGGATACCTACATTTTTATTTGCCATCGTTGTTCCTATCTGTTATTTATTCAAATCGGCAGTTCACGGCTTCTTCGTGTGCCGGAAGATCTTCGGCGTCCGCAAACGCGGTTAAGGGACGCGCCATTTTTTCTAGAGCCCCGCGCTGGTATTCAATCTGCTGCACCGGTTTTAGATACGCCATTACTGACAGCCCGCCCTCATACCGCCCGGTACCGCCGGTAGGGAGTACGTGATTAGAGCCCGCCAGGTAGTCCCCGAGGGGAACCGGCGTATAAGGACCAACAAAAATCGCGCCGGCGTTACGGATTTTATTCGCCACTTCTCCCGCTTCTACGGTATGAATCTCTAGATGTTCGGGCGCGTAGGCATTAACCGCTTCAATCGCGCTAGCCATATCGGCTACCAGCACTATTCCCGATTGGCGGCCACTGAGAGCCTGGCAAACCCGCTGCGAATGTTTAGTCGCCTGCGCGGCCGGAACAATCGCTTTTTCTACCGCACTGGCCAGTTGCGGAGAGTCGGTAAAAAGCACCGAGGCCGCATTGGGGTCGTGCTCGGCCTGCGAAATCATATCTGCCGCCACCAGGGTGGGATTAGCGCTCTTATCTGCGATAATCCCTATTTCCGTCGGTCCGGCTTCCGCATCGATTCCGCAAACTGCGCGCACTAAGCGTTTAGCAGCGGCCACATAAATGTTCCCCGGCCCGGTAATCACGTCAACTGGCTGGCACAGCGGATCGGGATCTACCCCCGCTTCCCCGCTAGCTCCATAGGCAAACATGGCGATCGCTTGCGCTCCACCTACGGCGTAAACTTCTTTCACCCCCAGCAGCTGACAGGCTGCCAAAATCGTAGGATGTACCCTGCCTCCGAAACGAGTTTGCGGCGGGGAGGCAACGGCGATCTGCCCTACTCCGGCTTCCTGTGCGGCTACTACGTTCATGATTACGGAGGACGGATATACAGCTAACCCGCCGGGAACATACAGCCCTACCCGCTCGACCGGAATCCAACGCTGCTTCACAATTCCACCGGGCATTATCTCGGTTACCCATTCAGTGGGGAGCTGTGCCCGGTGACCGGCACGATTATGCTCGATAGAGATTTCTATCGCCTCATGTACTGCCGGATCAAGCTGCTTTAATGCCTCAGAGAGTTCTTCCTCCGGTACGCGCAGATGCTCCGGCCTGACCCCATCGAACTTTTCAGAAAGCTCCCGAAGGGCGGCGGCTCCCCGCGCTTTTACTTCCTGCATCAGAGGGCGAATTTTTTCTGCCGCGTCCTCAATATTCATTTGGGCGCGCGGCAGCGCCTGGCGCAGTTCCATACCGGTAGGCATAGTAGTGCGGAAATCAGTAATTGACAGCATGGGGATATGTTATTGGTTTTGCGAAAATAGACCGCAGTCTAGTCCAGTAAATAAAATATTTTGACTTATGTAGTGAAACTACTTTTGGTGTTTCTTCTGTAAGGTTCGCATTACCCAATCCCGGAAACCGCGATAGGTCAGGTACAGCAGTACCGCACCGACCAGCCACAATACCCAGGGATACCAGGCAGGAACCGGGGCAACCAGATATAGCGAGGCCGCTACCACAATCAGGCCGGCAATAAAACCACAAACCGCCCCCAATAGGGTTCCGGCAAGGAAGGTATTCGATTTTTCCTGCGCATCTCCCTGGTACCAAGTCACCAAAATCAGGGCGATCACCATCGCGATCAGGGAACCGATCCGAAGCCACATGGACATTCCAAAACCGTTGAAAACCATTACCCCGGACAAAGACAAGCCCATTAAGGCATCCAACCACCACGGAGTTAAGGCTTGCTGATGTAACGATTTCTGAATCTCCAGCGCCGACACCCGAGAATCATATTCCGTGGCTATCTGCGTCCCCCCAGTTTCCGCGGGTGCCCCGGCCTCCTTTACCGGCTCGGGCTGCGGGTTTTCACTTCCAGAGGCCGAAACCACTGATTCTTCGGGAAGCGGACTCCTTTGAGTCTGCGGGTATTCAGCCACCTGCGGAGCCTGCTGGCTATATTGGGGAACATTTTGCGCCGGAGGGGCGGCAGGGGCAGGAAATGCCGGTTGCGGCTGAGACTGGACCGGTTGACTATCTAACTCTGCTTGCCCCGGCCTCGGGAAAGGCCAGTTTGCTCCGCTTGGCTGATCGCCTTGCGGGAATCCGTGGGGTTCGGGGTTGCTCATCTAGCTCCTCCAACGTGCGCCAATAAAGTCATACTGCTAACTGCTAACAGTTTAGTATCATTTAATGCGTGGCAGATAATAACAGCGTGTCTTTACCGGCGATTTCAGTGCGGGGAACTATCAAGCTAGGACAGTTTTTGAAGCTCGCAAACCTGGTAGAAGACGGCGCCGAAGCACGAATACTCATCCAATCCGGTGATGTGACGGTCAATGGCGAGGTAGAGACCCGCCGCGGCAGCGCCCTCGCTCCCGGAGATATCGTGCAAGTAAATCTCCCCACCGGCACCACCGGAGCCCAAGTCTCGAGTTAATCAGTGGAGCGCGGAAGGTTATTTCCGCTTTTCTAGGCAGTGCAGGCCGAGCAGGGTTTTTAGCTGGCCGGCTAAACCGGATCCGCGATTTACCCGCAAATCATCACCCAGCTGCACAATAGTAGTACCTTTGGAGCCGCGCAGATGCATCCTAACTTCGCTTTGTCCCGGACTGGAACCCAAGATTTCCCGCAATTGCTCCGCTACCTCTTCGGTAAGACGATTTGCCGCGATATAGATGTTTAGGGGGCCGTTGGAAACCTGGCTAATGTCGGGCACAGTCATTTCTTGCGCGTAGAGTGAAGCTTCTTCGTCACGAATCCGCACCCTGCCGCTAACGCTCACGATTTCATCCGCCACCAGGTCTTGCGAGTATTTCTGGTAGGTATTGGGGAAAAACAGCACATCAGTGGAACCGGAAATATCCTCGATCGTGGCGATCGCCCACAGATTCCCATCGCGCTTGGTGGTTTTACTTTGCACCGCGGTGATCAGGCCACATATTTGAATTTGTTGCCCATCTCTTACCCCGTCCTCGGAAGAAAGATCCACAATTTCAGTGTCACTATTGTGGGCAAGAATCGTCTCCATCCCCTGTAAGGGGTGGTCAGAAACATAAAGCCCCAACATGTCCCGTTCGAACTTGAGTTTTTGTTGCTTATCCCATTCCGGAAGATCTGGGATCTGCACGGTGAAGGTAACTCCTTCATCGGCATCCATCATCCCGAAGAGATCTTCTTGCCCCATGGCGGCGTTTCGCTTCACGTCAATTACGGAGTCGACGGCCTCAATATGGATGGCTTCGAGCGGACGGCGAGCGTGCCCTAAAGAATCGAAAGCGCCCGCCTTAATCAGGGACTCCACTACCCGCTTGTTACAAACCTCGATGGGGACTTTGTCCAGGAAATCGTGGAATGAAGTGTAGTCGCCTTTTTCTTTACGGGCTTTCACGATTTCAGCTACCACGTTGATACCGACGTTACGTACTGCAGACAGTCCGAAACGAATGGATTCGCCGACCGCAGTGAAATCTGAGGCGGAGGCGTTCACGTCCGGAGGCAACACCGCAATATTCATCCGGCGACATTCTCGCAGGTAAAGCCCAAGTTTATCCTTGTTGTCTTTGGTGGAAGTCAGCAGCGCCGCCATATATTCGGTGGGATAGTTGGCTTTGAGGTAGGCCGTCCAATAGGAAACTAACCCATAGGCAGCGGAGTGCGATTTATTGAACGCATAGGAGGAGAACGGCACCAGGATTTCCCAAAGTTTACTGACCGCGTCCTCGGGGTATCCGTGCTCGATCATCCCATCGTGGAAGCGCGAATATTGTTTATCCATCTCCTTTTTCTTTTTCTTGCCCATGGCGCGCCGCAAAATATCTGCCTGTCCCAGGGAATAACCCGCGACTTTTTGGGCGATCGCCATTACCTGCTCTTGGTAGACGATGAGGCCATAGGTTTCGTCCAAAATATCGGCAAGAGCCTCGGAGAGGGCGGGGTGAATGGGCTCGATTTCTTGGCGCCCATTTTTCCGCAAAGCATAGTTGGTGTGCGAGTTCGCTCCCATAGGGCCAGGCCGGTAGAGGGCGCCGACCGCGGAAATATCGGAGAACTCGGTGGGTTTCATCAGCCGCATCAGCGAGCGCATCCCCGCGGAATCCAGCTGGAAGACCCCCAGGGTTTCTGCGCGGGAAAGCAGCTCGTAAGTGGCGCGGTTATCCAGGGGGACTTGCTCTAAATCCAGGGGTTCTTTCCCGTTAGCCACGATATTGTCGAGGGCGTCCGAGATAACGGTCAGGTTGCGCAGCCCCAGGAAGTCCATTTTCAACAGTCCCAAGGTTTCACAGGTGGGATAGTCGAATTGGGTGATGATTGCCCCGTCGGCCAGGCGTTTCATCATGGGTACGATATCGGTTAAATCATGACTGGACATGATGACCGCGCAGGCGTGCACTCCCCATTGCCGGGTGATGCCCTCTAGCCCCTGCGCCATTTTGATAACTGGCTTAACCTCGCCCGCGTTATCGGAAACGTATTGGCGAAACTCGCTGGCTTCCCCGTAACGCGGATGCTTCTCATCGTAGATTCCCGAGAGCGGAATGTCTTTGCCCATAATCGCGGGCGGCATTTTCTTGGTGAGCTGATCACCCAGCGCATAGGGCTTATCCATGATCCGGCAAGAGTCTTTTAGCGCCTGCTTAGCTTTGATTTTGCCGTAGGTGACTACCTGCGCAACCCGGTCTTTCCCATATTTTTCGGTCACGTAATCGATGACTTCTCCGCGCCGGCGCTCATCGAAGTCTACGTCAATATCGGGCATGGATACCCGTTCGGGGTTAAGGAAACGTTCGAACATTAACCCATGTTCGAGGGGGTCGAGTTCGGTAATCCCCATCGCGTAGGCCACGATAGATCCGGCTCCCGATCCGCGCCCCGGCCCCACCCGGATTCCTTGCGCTTTCGCCCAGTTAATATAGTCGGCTACCACCAGGAAGTATCCGGGGAATCCCATCTGGGTGATGATCCCGCATTCGTAGTCTGCTTGTTTTTGGGATTTTTCGGGGATGCCTTGCGGATAACGCCGGTGCAAACCGCGTTGGACTTCTTTCACGAACCAGCTGGTGGTGTCTTCCCCGGCAGGCACTTCGAACTGGGGCATATAGTCGGCGCCCTCATCGGTAGTTTGAAAATGCACCTCGCACATTTCTGCGATTTTCAAAGTATTATCGCAGGCCTCGGGGAAGTCAGCGAATAGTTCCCGCATTTCTTCTGCGCTTTTCAGGTAGTACCCGGAGCCTTCGAAACGGAAGCGGTCAGCATCGTTGAGACGCGAACCCGAGTTGATACACAGCAGGGCATCTTGGGTGGGTTGATCACTTTTTAGGACGTAGTGGGAGTCGTTGGTGGCCACCAAGGGGGCGTCAATAACTTTCGCCAGTTTCAACAAATCGTTGCGCACGCGCCGCTCGATTCGCAGGCCGTGATCCATAAGTTCGATAAAGAAATTTTCTTTCCCGAAAATATCTTGTAGTTCCCCGGCGGCCTTCTTGGCTTCTTCCCATTGTCCTAAACGCAGGCGAGTTTGGATTTCTCCCGAGGGGCAACCACTGGTTCCGATTAACCCGGTGGAGTAGCGTTCCAGCAGATCTCGGTCAGCGCGCGGCCACTTTTGCATCTGCCCATCGATGGAGGCGAGCGACCCTAGGCGAAACAGGTTGTGCATTCCTTCTGTGGTGCGCGAAAGCAAAGTCATATGGGTATAGGCACCGCGGGCAGATACGTCGTCTGCCCGCTGGCTTTCTTCTCCCCAGCGTTGCCGGGTTTGGTCAAAGCGAGAAGTACCGGGGGTGATATAGGCTTCGAGGCCGATTATGGGTTTAATTCCTGCTTTGCGGGCAGCAGCATAGAACTCGTAAGCGCCAAACAGGTAGCCATGGTCGGTGATAGCTACCGCCGGTTGACCGATTTCTACCGCCCGCTCCACTAGTTTTCCGATCCGGGCGGCACCATCCAACATGGAATAGTCGGTGTGAACATGAAGATGAACAAAATCTTTCGCTGGCGCCATGCCCACCAGTTTAGCTTGGCGCCGACTTTGTTTCTTCCACGTGTGAAACTGCTCCCAATGCCGGTATTGGTTTCGCCCGGACGTGCCTGGCGGGTTAGAGTTTATTCGTTGCGTTTAGCAGCGATGCGCCACTAGCTCAACTGGCTAGAGCATCTGACTCTTAATCAGAGGGTTCGGGGTTCGAGTCCCCGGTGGCGTACGAAAGTCATTGCGACTTTACCCAGGCGCCACTAGCTCAACTGGCTAGAGCATCTGACTCTTAATCAGAGGGTTCGGGGT
>OKIM01000075.1_pt1 | contig 36769 bp, 46 predicted proteins | sample 1612191 | NCBI WGS metagenome assembly OKIM01 (sample SAMN04436781, study PRJEB24849) | human gut metagenome | biome: human gut; feature: NICU; material: stool | host: Homo sapiens | place: USA: Saint Louis, MO | collected 2011-03-31 | reverse complement strand
CAAGGGCTGCCAAATGCTACAGAAAATGTACCGCCCCACAATCCAAGCACCCACATGCTCCCTCAACAACGGGGAGCTGCCACGCTACTGGGTCGAGCAAGCCCTCCCGCCAATCATTGACGAGGCGATGTTTGACGCGGTGCAAGCAGAAATCGCGTACAGGCGTGAGGTGGGCCCGGCTGCGACCCCGTCGAAGAACACGGGCGTATTCACCGGGCGGATCTGCTGCGCGGCGTGCGGGAAGAACTATCAACGCAAAACCCGCACCTACAAGTCTGGAACCTCGTATAAGTTTTGGCGGTGCTGGAGTGCCTGCACCGGGAATGGCAACCCCTGTAGGGGGCACAACCTGCGCGAAACACTCCTCGAACAAGCCTGCGCAGACATGCTCGGCACCCAAAGTTTCGACCCCGCTGCGGTTGCTGAGCAGGTCGTGATGATTGAGGCCTTCGAGCATCAGCTCACCTTCCACCTCGCGGATGGAACCATTGCACCAGTGGGGTTAACCAGTGAGGGGAGGCTGGCATGAGCCGCACCGTCACAGCGATACCCGCAACAAAGAAGCTTCGATCTGCCACAGCCTCATCTGGCGCACCGGCACGCAGACGGGTCGCTGCCTACGCTCGCGTCTCTACCGAGATGGAAGAACAAACCTCCTCGTATGAGGCTCAGATCGACTACTACACCACCTACATTCGCTCACGTAGTGATTGGCGGTTCGCGGGCATGTACTCCGATGAGGGCATCTCTGGCACCTCTATGAAGCACCGTGAGGGATTCCAAACCATGATCAATGACGCCCTGGCAGGCAAAATCGACCTGATCCTCACCAAGAGTGTGTCCCGGTTCGCACGCAACACCGTCGACTCGCTCACTACCGTGCGCAAGCTCAAGGATGCAGGCGTCGAGGTCTATTTTGAGAAGGAAAATATTTACACCTTTGACACCAAAGGCGAATTACTCATCACGATCATGTCGAGTCTGGCGCAAGAAGAATCCCGCTCGATCTCCGAAAACGTCACCTGGGGACACAGGAAACGTTTTGCCGATGGGAAGATTATGGTTCCCTACGCATCACTACTCGGATATAAGAAAGGAGCGGACGGCAGTCTCGTCATCGACGAAACCCAGGCACCGACCGTCAGGCTGATATACCAGCTGTTCCTTGACGGGATGGCGATCAGTGAGATTAAAACCGAACTCGCTGCCCGCAAGATTCTCACCCCGCGCGGGAAAGAAGTGTGGTCAACCTCGACAGTGCGCTCCATCCTGTCCAACGAAAAATACAAAGGCGACGCCCTGCTGCAAAAGACGTTCACCACCGATTTCCTTACTAAAAAGATGAAGGTCAACGAGGGCGAAGTACCCCAATACTACGTAACAGGCAATCACGAGCCGATTATTGCTCCACGCATCTGGGATCAGGTGCAATACGAGCTCGCCACCAGGCATGGCAACATATCCTCAGCGAAGGTCGGCTTGTTCTCCACCCGGCTCAAGTGTGCGCAGTGTGGGTCGTGGTATGGGCGTAAGACGTGGGCGTCGAACACGAAATATAAGTACACAGTCTGGCAATGCAACCATAAATACGCAGGCGACAAGCCCTGCAGCAGCGCGACTGTGAAGGACGAAGATATCAAGAACGCTTTCGTCCAAGCGCTCAATCAACTGATCGCCCGCCAGCCACGGCAAAGCCAGCTACTGCAAATCTTTGACTCCATGTTTGATACGAGCCGTTTGGAAGAACAAGCCGCCGCCTGCCAAACAAAAATCGTGGAACTCACTGAGCAGATCGAAGCACTGATAGCGAAAAACCAGCAACGCGCGCTCGACCAAGACGCCTACCAAAACAAGTACACAGAGCTCGATACTGCCTGCCGTAAGACACTCGCATGCAAAGCGAGCCTAGAGGCAGATATTGCAGCGAACACTGCCAAGCATGCCGCCGTCACCACAGCCCTAGGCGATCTGGCGGGCGAACCTGTGAACGATTTTCGCCCCGCGCAGTGGAGCGCACTGATCGACCACGCCATCGTAGACGAGGACGGGATCCGGTTCGTGTTCCGCACCGGTGAACAGGTGAGGATTGCCCTGAAAGGGTGATGCTCATATCAGTTGACGTGCACGGTTAGGTACACCTCCCAGAAATAAAGTAAGGTTACCCTTATCTAATAAGGATGGTGTTTGCGTGAACGATAGTGTAATGGATCAGGTTGTTGAAGGCGAGTATGAGTCGGCGAAGGAAAAATCTGTCGCTGGCCAGAACGCGATCCGTCAGCTATCGCAGCCGGTGAAAGGCAAACTGTTTATCGCGCAGGTTTTAGCTTTTCTCTCTGGTGTGTTGGCTATCGCACCCTATGTGGCTTTGGTGGAGCTGGGAGCTGCGCTGATGCAAGACCGGGTGGACCCGGCGCGGGTGAACTGGATCGTGATGCTCCTCGTCAGCGCATACATGGCCCGGTTGACCTTATATTTTGTTGCATTGGGCGTGACGCATTTTATTGACCTGTCGTTGCGTAATCAAATGCGCCGCCAGATTGCCGCCCGCATGTCGACTGCTCCGCTGTCGTGGTTTACCCGCGAGGGTGAGGGGAAGATCCGCAAGACCATTCAGGATGATACGGCCACGGTGCACACAGTGATCGCGCACGGGCCGATTGAGAAACTGAACGCGATCGTATCCCCGCTCGCCTTGTTAGCCTATGCGTTCGTGGTGGATTGGCGGCTCGCTCTGCTGTCGATCGCGACGATTCCGATCTATGTGGGCATGTATGGCATGTCGATGCGTGGGATGAATGAGAAGACCGCACAAATGGATACCAAGCTCGCTCAGGTTTCGGCAACGATGGCCGAGTTCGTTGCCGGTATCTCAGTGGTGAAAGCGTTCGGCAAGGTCGGCCAAGCACATAAAGCCTATTTAGATGCAGCTAACGAGTTTTCTAAGTTCTACCGGGCATGGTGCATGCCGCTGGTGTCGATGTCGGTCGCCTCATTTTCGTGGGTGTCGATCCCGGTGTTGTTGATCGTGAACCTTGGCGGTGGCGCGTTGATGATGAACGCCGGTTGGGTGAGCATCTACGAGGTGATAACGACCACGTTGATCGCCTTGGTGTTGCCGGGAGCGTTGATGGCAGTCGCAACCATCGCCTGGTCGTACCAGCTCGCAGGGTCTGCGGCAGTACGGCTGGTGAACGTCATGGAGCTACCGGCATTGCCTCAGCCAGATATGCCGCAGACGCCAAAGGGTCATGATATCGAGATTCGGGGTGTGTCGTATGCCTATGACGAGACCCAAGCGTTAGACGAAGTGAGCCTGAGCATTCCGGCAGGCACGGTGACCGCGCTGGTTGGGCCTTCGGGCGCGGGAAAGTCGACGTTGGCGAGTTTGATTGCCCGCTTCGATGATCCAGATGCTGGCACGATCACTATTGGCGGGGTTGATCTAAAGAGCATTTCCCAGGATGTGTTGTATTCGACGGTCGCATTTGTCCTGCAAGATGCACAGCTTATTCGCGACACCATTCGAAACAACATCGCTCTTGGCGCGCCAGACGCAACCTTGGATCAGGTGCGGCAGGCGGCGCGGGCGGCGCAGATCGATGAGTTCATCATGAGCCTGCCAGATGGTTACGACACTGTGTTGGGTGAGGATACCCACGTTTCGGGCGGGCAGGCAGCCCGTATCGCGATCGCCCGGGCGCTCATGGTTGATGCCCCAGTGTTGGTGTTGGACGAGGCGACGGCGATGGCGGACCCGGAATCGGAATCGAAAATCCAACAAGCTCTCTCGACTCTTGCCAAAGGCAGAACCGTGATTGTGATCGCCCACCGACTGGCCTCGATCAGAGGGGCAGACCAAATCGTCGTCATGGAACGCGGGCGCATTGCTGTGGTCGGTAAACACGACGAGCTGTTGGGTAATGCGCACTATCAGGCACTTCTTGCCCAAGGTGCATGCGAGGAGATGACACGATGAATCAACTATTGCTGCCACGCTTTAAGCGTTTGATGGAACCCGCCTCGTGGCGAGACCTCTCGGTCGGTCAAGCGTGGGGTGCGGTCTCAGGACTGTGTCACGGCTTTGCCCTGCTGACTTTGCTTCCCGCAGCAAGTGCCCTAGCGACCGGAATGCCGGTGTGGGGGCTGTCGTTTTGGGGCTGGCTCATCGCCTTGGCGGTAATCGCGATGCTGGGCGTGGGCACGGAGTTTTATGGCATGCGCACCGGCTATATCGGCGCGCTCGGGTTCATTCACGACGTACACCAAGCGGTCGGCAACAAGGTAGCCCGCCTACCGTTGGGAGTGTTTGATTCGGGTAGTTCTGGACGGCTGTCGCGCATGGTCACCCAGGAAATGATGAACTTGGGCGAGTCGGCGGCACATTTCATTTTCTCCCTCGTCCAAAAACTCTCAGCCGTGCTGGTGATCACTGTGGGCACGTGGTTCTGGGATTGGCGACTGGGACTGACCTTGACGATCGCCTTCCCGATCATGCTCGCCTTCCTTCATATCTCCCGTGTGCTTCTCGATAAGGGCAAACAGGTTTCCGAACCAGCAGAATCGGAGCTGGCGGCTCGCATGGTCGAATTCTCCACCTGCCAAGGCGCGCTGCGCTCCTGCCATGTCGCCGACGACTACCCGGCCCTTGATCGGGCATTCAAACAGGCTGACCGCAAAAGCCGCAAAGCATTGTGGATCGAAACATTAGCGAACCTGATAAACGGAATGTTCGTCCAAGCCCTTGTCGTGGTAATGATTTGGCTGACCGCCCAACTCGCCCTCGGCGGGCAGATGAATGCGTTGAACGCTGTGGTCACCATCGGCATGTGCCTGCGGTTCACCACCATGCTCCAAGACATCGGTGGCTGCATGACCGGGCTGGAAGAACGCCGCCAGCAAATGAATCACGTCGACAAGATCATGGACGCTCCCGAACTGTCCGAACCCGATGTCTCCACACCGGTGAGCGCTCCTGGTGATGTTCGTTTCGAGGACGTCGCCTTCGGCTACGATCCGGACACCCCGGTTCTCCGTGATATTTCCTTCCATGTCCCGCAAGGCGGCATGTGTGCCCTGGTTGGCCCTTCCGGCTGCGGAAAAACCACAATCGCGAGGTTGGTTGCACGTTTCTGGGATGTGCAGTCCGGCAGCGTATACGTTGGCGGGGTTGATGTGCGCGAGCAGACCACCGAAGATTTGATGCGCCAGGTGTCTCTCGTTTTCCAAGACGTCTATTTATTCAATGACACGCTCGAAGCCAACATTCGCCTTGGCAACCCAGAAGCTACCGATGAAGAAATCAGGTGGGCCGCTGACCTGTCGGGCGTGACCGAAATCGTCAACCGGCTCCCAGACGGCTGGAATTCATTGGCGGGTGCTGGCGGGCGCGCACCGTCAGGTGGGGAACGCCAACGCGTCTCTATCGCCCGCGCCTTGGTGAAGAAGGCCCCGATCGCGCTGTTCGATGAGGCCACCAGCGCGTTGGATGCGGAAAATGAAGCCAACATTGTTGCGGCGATGAACGAGCTACGCAAGCACTCCACACTGATCGTGATCGCCCACAAACTTGAAACCATTCGCCAAGCTGACCAAATCATTGTGCTCTCCCACGGTGGGCGTATCGCCCAGCGCGGGTGCCACGACGAGCTGGTCAACCAGCCAGGTCAATACCGCGATTTCTGGCAAGAGCGCATCAACGCCGCCGGATGGCAACTCGTCTAAAACACAGCACTGTTCACAATCATGAAAGGAATAACTATGTCCACACCCACGTCCTCGCGCCTAAACACGCGCGACTTCATCAATATCGGCGTCTTCACCGCTTTGATGTTTGTCATCGTGTTTGCATTCGGAATGCTCGGGTTCATTCCGGCTGCCATGTATGCCGGTTTCCTGCTTTCTATCCTCGTTAACGGCATCGTCTTTGCGCTGTTTACTGCCCGCACTCCGAAGATGGGGGCATTGACAATCATGCTGATCCTCATCGAAGTCCTCTTCTTCGTAACGGGTCACTGGGTGGGAGGAATTGCGATCGCCGCTGTGTTCGGCCTGCTCGCTGACTTGGTGATCACCAAGGGGCCGAAGAGCGTGAAAGTTCGTGTCCCGCTGGCATATGCACTGTTTATCCTGCCGATCTATGTTTCCCCGTGGATTCCGCTATTTATGAACCAAGACGCATATATGTCGCAGATCGCCGAACAAATGGGTGCCGAGTATGCCGCGAAGATGGCGCAGGTTGTCACGATTCCGATTCTGTTGGGCTTCTTCGTCGTGATGCTCATCGTTGGCTGGCTTGCTGGTCTGTTGGGAACCCGGGTGGCGCGCAAACACTTTGAACGGGCCGGTCTTGTCTAAACTTCCCGACCCGCGCACGATTATCGTAGCGCTCGTCATCGTCTCCACCACGATCTACAGTGCCTACTCGCCGTGGTTCGTGTGTGCTCTGGGCGGATTCGCCGCCGTGATGCTGGCGAGCGCTACGATCAACCCCAACACGCTCGTGCGCCCGAGCTGGGTTGCCGTCTACCTGGCCACGTTTGCGGCTCTCGGCACACTCGTCTTCGTGATACCACTGGTGTGGAAGTCAACGGCCAGCGCGTTCCTCGTGCTGTTTTTGCAGTGGATGTGGCGATTCAGTGTCAGCGCAGGAATGGGAGCCTACGCGATCGGTGTGATCCGACCTGCCACCTTGCAAAAAGCACTCGCCAGCTCACGAATCCCGACCTGTTTCACGATCCCGATCTCAGTCGCGTTACGTGTGCTGCCCGTGATCGGCCACGAGGTTAAAGCGATCTCAGATGCCATGAAACTACGCGGCATGTCCGCGCTTTCCCTGCGTGCGGCGCAATACTTCACAATCCCGCTGCTATCGACCGTGGTACGCAGCGGAGACGAACTGGCATCTGCTGCCCTTGTACGCGGACTGGGCGGAACCGCAAAGCCCACCTCAGTCACGGTCGTGAAATTCCGTGTGATCGACGCGGTCATTCTGCTCATCGTTATCAGCTTCGCGATATGGAGAATCGTCCTATGACAATAGCCCAAGCAACTGGGGTCACCTTCACCTATCGAGGAGCAGACCACCCCTCAATCAATGGCGCCAACCTCACTATTTCGCAGGGAACTGTCACCTTGCTGTGTGGCGCGTCAGGGTCAGGAAAAACCACCGCACTACGGCTATTTAACGGGCTCATCCCGCACTTCCACGACGGCGACCTTACCGGAAGCGTCACAGTCGACGACATTGACGTGGCACGAGTAGATCTATCAGAGCTTGCCCACCACTGTTCGACAGTGTTTCAAAACCCGCGCACCCAGTTCTACACCACCCACGTGCGCCAAGAACTCGCCTTCGGCCCAGAAAATCTCGGCCGCGACCCGCAGGAGATCTGTGCCCGCATTGACGAGGTTGCAGCCGAGTTAGGTATCGCCGACCTGTTGGAATCCCGCGTCACACAACTGTCGGGTGGGCAGATGCAACGCGTGGCCTGCGCCGTCACCATGTGCAACAACACGTCGATGATCGTCTTTGACGAGCCAACCGCGAACTTGTCCGCTGACGTTATCGACCAACTCGCCACACTCATCGCCAGGCTCAAAGCTGATGGACACACCATCATCATTGCTGAACACCGGCTAAGTTTCCTTTCCGGGATCGCTGACCGTGTCTACTGCTTCGATAAAGGTAACATCGCCCTCACCGCAACCGGCGAAGAGTTCTACGCTACCTCGGATGAGGAGCGCAAACAGCTTGGGCTGCGATCCCTAGTGACTGTGCCTATGCCACAACTTCCGCAACCGGCAGGAGATGGGCTTGAGATTGACAACCTCACCTTCGCCTACCGCCACGGAAACACGGTTCTCAACATCGGCCATCTGCTCTTTCCGGCAGGGAAAATCACAGCGCTCCTCGGCCCGTGCGGGTCAGGCAAATCAACACTGGCACGCATCATCTGCGGACTCGAAAAAGCCAAAGGTGCATCCATCACACTCAATAGGCAAAAATTCACCAACCGGGACGCATACCTCGTAATGCAAGACCCCACCCGGCAGCTATTCTCAGACACCGCTATTGACGAAGTCACGCTCGGGATAACGAGAGCCGAAAAACAACACATCGACGCCCAGGCGATCCTTAAAGAACTCGACCTCACCGACCATGAGGCTGATCATCCCCAAGCACTCTCTGGTGGGCAACGTCAACGTCTGGTTATTGCTACAGCGCTTGCCGCGAACAAGAAGGTCTACATCTTCGACGAGCCGACATCAGGTGTTGGCTACAAGCACCTTGTCGCGATTTCCCGAGTAATGCGTAAACTCGCTGACACTGGTGCCGTCGTCATCGTCATCACCCACGATGCTGAACTCGTTACCGAGGTCGCCGACCACGCTATCCACCTCGACCAAATCAACGCCTGCTAACGCAAACGCTCGCTCGGTCGAAAGAGAGGAAAGCATTTCCGCAGGTCAGGGCAAACGCGCTATACACTCGCTAACGCAAGCGATTTTCTTGACCCCCTTGGGGCGTACTCGCTAACGCAAAAGGGTACTTATCATTTTCGACGTCATAGTGGAGCGGGCGACGGGAATCGAACCCGCCTTTACAGCTTGGGAAGCTGTCGTTCTACCGATGAACTACGCCCGCAATGGCGTCACTTTCTTCTCAAAGACGCTTCACGATGATAACTGTTTCCGAGCGCTAACACCAATTCAGAACACAAAGTGGACACCCACGCAAATCGCGCCACACGCATTACGCCTACCATAGAGGCCGTGACCATCACGCAGCATCAACCGGTACGCCCCGTCGTGGGCGCAGCAATCGTCGACAGTCTTGACCGGCCCCACCAGCTCCTGGCAGCGGCACGCTCCTATCCACCCGAGTTGGCCGGCCGGTTCGAACTTCCCGGCGGAAAAGTGGAGCCAGGTGAGAACGCGATGGACGCCCTCGTCCGTGAGGTGCGTGAAGAACTAGGGACGACTATTGAACTGGGCGCCCAGGTCGCAGGACCGCTCGACGGATGGTGGCCGATCCTTGGGACACGCACAATGGCCGTGTGGCTGGCGCAGGTCTCGCCGGGTTCCAAGGCGCCGCGAGCTGGATCCTCCCATCAGCGTATTCAATGGGTTCCGCTCGAGGAAGCGCTGAGGTTGAACTGGCTGGATCCTGATTTTCCAATCGTGCAGGCGATCGTTGACCAGTGCACATGAACCAACACGGGTGAATCCGCGCTCTCATTTTCCGCTGGCACCGCGCTATTCGTGCACCCAGCAGATTTCAACATAATTTGACGACACACAGTACGCTTCTGTCAGAATACGATTATGCCGAAGATTATTGGATCGACTCTTGCGGCTCATCGCGAGCTGACTCGCAGCCGACTTTTTACTGCACTGTCAGAACTGCTGTCCGAAGAACCGTTCGATGCCATCACCATGTCACAGATTGCCGAACGTGCCGAAGTGGGTCGAACTGCCGTGTATAACCACTTCAGCGACAAGGAAGCGCTGCTGCTGGCATTCATGGAGGATACCACCGCCAAGTTCGCTAACCTCCTCAGGGACAAGCTGGCCGGAATTGACGATCCGATCGAACAACTCACCGTATATCTGCGCTCCTATCTCGATCTCAAAGATCAGTTTCATCTCGCATCGAGCATCACGCTGAGCAAGCAGGTATCGTCACAGCACACTGCCCGCCTCCATGACCACGCCGGAATCGTTGAGCATATCCTGTTCCACATCCTGGAAGCAGCAATGACACAGGGGCGCATTCCACAGCAGAACTTGTTGACGCTGGTTGCGCTGATTCACTCATGTCTGGCCGGCGTGCGAGTACCGACACATTCGTCTGCAGACTCACCGGCAGATGCGCCTGACAACGCGCGCGCAGGAAGCGACGAGGATGCCGCGAGCCTCACCGATGCCCGAGAAGCCACAATCGGCACCGTCGTGGCGTTTATTCTCAAAGCGGTCGGTGTAGCTGGCGACGAAGTTTCCCTGCCTCCAGCTGAGCAGCTTGAACGAGCACACTCGCAAACCTCCGGCAGCACCGATTCTCTCGCGATACTGCGCTGCCCTGTTGCGCACGGCTGATACTCACAATACGGCCACTCAGCACGAGTTTCCTGACTCACAGTGAGGCGAGGATCTTCACAGCCTGATTGCTCCAGTCATGGAATAATCGTGCATACAGCACAGTTGAGATAGGTGAAAGGCTGCGGACCGACCGTAGACCACTCATGATGGGAGGCCCTATGAGCACTGTTGAACTGACCAAGGAGACATTCGAGCAGACTATCAAGGACAATGACATTGTCCTGGTCGACTTCTGGGCAACGTGGTGCGGACCGTGCCAGCAGTTCGGCCCTGTTTTCGAAGAAGCGTCGAACAAGCACGAGGACATCGTCTTCGGCAAGATCGACACCGATCAGCAGCAGGAACTGGCCACCGCCATGCAGATCAGCTCAATCCCCACGGTGATGGGTTTCCGCGATGGTATTGCCGTTTTCCGCCAGTCCGGCGCTCTGCCGGCAGTCGCGCTGGAGGATCTGATCACTCAGATTCAGAACCTCGACATGGATGATGTGCGCGCCAAGATCGCAGAGCAGAAGAACCAGTAGGCTTTTCGCACTCACGCGTGAACGCAGTCGCCCTCGTCAGTAAGTAATTGACGAGGGCGACGCTGTTTGTCTGGGGCGCAGGTGGATGGAAGCTAGCCGGCGAGCAGCTCCTGAGCGACCAGTTCGGCCAGCTGCACCGAGTTCAATGCTGCGCCTTTACGCAGGTTGTCACCGGCCACTACCAGCACAAGCCCCTTACCGTCATCAACGGCCTGATCCTGGCGGATCCTGCCGACCAGCACGTCATCAATGCCGGCGCATTCGAGCGGTGTGGGCACATCCACCAGGCGCACTCCGGGAGCCTCGGCCAACAGTTCGCGCGCACGGTCAGGAGTGATCGCGCGGTCGAATTCGGCGTGGATCGTCAGAGTGTGGCCAGTGAACACGGGCACGCGCACACACGTTCCCGACACCTTCAGATCCGGGACGTGCAGGATGCGGCGCGACTCATTGCGCAGCTTCTGCTCCTCATCGGTTTCGTCTGACCCGTCATCGACGAGCGCCCCCGCGAAGGGCACCACGTCAAAGGCGATCGGTGCGACATATGTGGACGGTTCCGGCAAGGTGACGGCCTGGCCGTCCAGTGTCAGTTTGCTCAGATCCTGGTGCGCACCGGCACGAATACCTTCTTCCAGTTCACGCACGCCTTTCAGCCCGGATCCGGAGACAGCCTGATAGCTGGAGACGAAGAGGCGGCGCAGGACACCCTCGTCGTGCAGGACTTTCAGTACCGGCATCGCGGCCATCGTGGTGCAGTTCGGGTTCGCAATGATGCCTTTGGGACGCTGCGCGATATCCTCGCCGTTAACTTCGGACACGACCAGCGGCACGTTCGGATCTTTGCGCCAGCCGGAGGAGTTGTCCACCACGACTGCGCCTTTTTCAACGAAACGTGGGGCGTAGATGCGTGAGGCGGTGGCTCCGGCGGAGAAGATTGCGATGTCGATACCGGACAGGTCAGCGGTTGCCACGTCTTCGACGACGATGTCCTGGTCACGCCAGGTCAGTGTCTTGCCTGCTGAACGTGCGGTGGCAAAAAAACGCAGGCTGGTCAACGGGAAGTCGCGCTCATCGAGCAGGGTGCGCATGACGGAGCCGACCTGGCCGGTGGCTCCTACGACGGCGACGCTCAAGTCGCGCTGGGTGTGACTACGGGTTTCAGGCGTGGTCATCGTCCTGTTCCTCCATATACGACGGCTTCAGATTCGGTGGAATCCAGACCGAAAGCGATGTGCACTGCCTGCACGGCGCGGTCAAGGTCTTCCAGCTTGGTCACCACAGAGATGCGGATCTCTGAGGTGGAAATAAGATCAATGTTGATGCCGGCCTGGGACAGTGCGCCGAACAGTTTGGCCGATACGCCGGGGTTGGTTCGCATGCCAGCTCCAACCAGGGACAGTTTGCCGATATCGGGGTTGTACTTGAGTTCCTTGAAGCCCAGTTCTTCGCGCGCAGCTTCCAGCGCCTGCATGACGTGGTCGGCGTCCTCGGCGGGCAGTGTGAAGGAGATGTTGGCGCGATTTTCCAAGGTGACGGGAATGTTCTGCACGATCATGTCAATGTTCGCACCTTGCTGCGCCACCAGCTCAAACAGGCGTGCGGCCATGCCGGGTGAATTCGCAATGCCGACCACGGTGATCTTGTCCTGTGACCGGTCGTGAGCAATGCCGGAGATAATCGGCTCTTCCATTGGGTCCTCCTGGTTGGCAGCTAACGCAGCTTGAGGGACGAGGCCGGCCAGTGCAGGGTTTGCGGGTCTGTCGGAAATCCATGTCCCATTCTTGTCGGAAAAAGATGAGCGCACGTGCAGCGGAACGTGGTATCGACGAGCGAATTCCACTGCCCGAAGGTGCAGAATCTTTGCTCCATGTGCGGCAAGTTCGAGTGTTTCTTCCTGGCTGATGGTGCGCACGCGCCGCGCGGTCGGCACAATGCGCGGGTCAGCAGTGAACAGCCCGTCAACGTCGGTGTAGATTTCGCACACGTCGGCGTGCAAAGCGGCAGCCAGGGCGACCGCTGTCGTATCGGAGCCGCCGCGACCCAGCGTCGTTGTTTCGTCATCTTCTGATATTCCCTGGAATCCTGCGACGATGGCGACCTGACCGTCACGGATGGAGCGCGCTACGCGTTCGGGCACCATGCCGACGATTTGTGCTTTACCGAAGTGAGTGTCGGTACGGATGCCGGCTTGTGCACCGGTGTAGGCCTGTGCAGGCACGCCGCATTCATTGACCGCCATTGCCAGCAGTGACATGGAGATTCTTTCCCCGGCTGTCAGCAGGATGTCGAGTTCGCGGTCAGGTGGTGCGCTGGTGATCTGGGCGGCTGTGTCCAGCAGATCATCTGTTGTGTCACCCATCGCTGAGACCACCACGACGACCTGGTGTCCTGCATTTCGAGTGTCCACGACACGCTGGGCGACCCTCTTCATCGCGTCTACATCCGCGACAGATGAGCCACCGTATTTCTGAACAATCAGTGCCACTTTGTCTCGTTTCCTTGTGATCAACCTGGGATGGGTTTCCCCTTCATCCTATGAGTCTGCGACTCGTGACGGAAAGGTGCCCGCTATGCGGTCGCGTGGAGTTATTCGGCGCGACGGCGGCCTTCGAGCGCGCGCCCCAACGTCACGGGATCGGCGTATTCCAGGTCGCCACCCATTGGCAGTCCCATAGCCAGGCGCGAGGTCATCACGCCGATTGTAGACAGGGTGCGCGAGAGGTAGGAGGCGGTTGCTTCGCCTTCAATGGTGGGGTTCGTGGCCACGATAACTTCCTGAACCGTGCCGTCCTGAAGGCGCGTGAGCAGTTGACGCACACGCAGTTGATCAGGCCCCACGCCATGAATCGGGTCGATCGCTCCGCCCAGGACGTGATAGCGACCTTTGAACACCCTCGCATTCTCAATGGCACGAATATCTTTGGGCTCTTCGACAACGCAGATCACTGATCCGTCGCGCGCGGGGTTACGGCAGATGGTGCACTGGTCGGCTTCGGTGAGATCACCGCAGATTTCGCAGTGGTGTACTTTTTCGCGCACGGCCTGGATGGCGTCCACCAGGTGCGTCACGTCATCGGGTTCAGCGTCGAGCAGATACAGGGCCATGCGTTGAGCTGACTTGGGTCCGACACCGGGCAGCATTCCCAATTCATCGATCAGGGTCTGTAAGGCGCCTTCAAACACGAGTCACACTCATCTTTCTTCGCTCTGGTCTTTTTCTTCGATCACTGTACCGCCGAGTATCTCCAGTATGGCCGGCAACCCGACGCTGGTCGACATCTCCAGATCCACGTCATCCATGCTGGCCGAGTCATCCTCATTGGGCGGCACGATAACTGGGTCAGGTTCACCACCAGGTGCGTCGTGGCCGTATGGGGCAGCGAAATGCTCCTGCTGGCGATGCGGCCGTGTACCGCGCACCTCTGCCTCGTGGGCGTGAGTATCGCCTGTGCCCTGCTCCCCTGTTTCGTCAGCTCGTTCCTGCTGCACTTCACGGATCGCTTCGGCGCGCATCTCCTCCACGCTGCCTGGTGAAGGGGCGTCCTCACCCTGCGGTTCAGGTGGTGTGGATGAGTGAGCTGTCGACGGGGCGGTCGGTTCTGTGTCACCACTGTCTCGCACATCCTCAACAGCGTGTGCCACTCCTTGAGGACGACTGCCGATCTTCTGCTCCACTAATTGTGCGGCGTGCTCGGCGTTCTGCTCGTCATGGTCGCGGTCGCGCAAGGGTTCGGCGCGACCGGAAGTCGCTCCGTCTCCCTCGCCCTCGTCGTTTTCGTCGTCCTCGTCATCAAAGATCGGGCCATGTGCGGCTCGAGGCGGCTGTTCTGTGCCATTCTCGCGCTCAAATGGACGATACTGGCGTGCTGCCGGATGAGCGTCACGCTCTGACTGGTGATCACGCGCTACCGGGTCAGAGTGGACGGGCTCGGAGGAAGACGCCGATGCGGCCGGTTCAGATGCCTCGGCACGTCCGCCACCGGGTATGGCTACCGGCCCCCAGCCGTCATCATCGTCATCGTCGTTAACTGTCGGAGTCGAGGGTGAGGGCGGCGCTGAAGGCTGATCAATTTGTGGGCGTGACGGCGCCTGCGCTGCCTGTTCGTCGTGCGTTGCCTGTTCAGAGCGCATCGACTGTTGGCCGGGCATCGCACCGTGCTGCTGAGTGGACAAGGGCGGCTCGTGACCTGCAGTGCGCTGGGGCGTGCCCTCGTTACTGGGCCCGTGTGCCTGATGATCAGTGCGTTGCGATTGCTGTGGAACCGATGCAGGCGTAGTCAGCGACGCGCCGCCTACTGACTGCGCGATCTGAGCCCTGACCTGCACGTCTGCACCGCACACGTCGTGGACTGCGCGAGCGACGTCCTGAGCTCGGGAACCCGAGTCGAATGCCTTTACCAATCCTGGAGTGGTGAAGCTGAGGATCACGGTAGATTCGTCCACGCCTCCCAGCTGGGCGTGAGAGTCCACGAGCGACCATGTGGCTCGGCTGAGCGAAGCGATACGATCGACAATTTCCTGCCAGCGCATGCGAATCGAATCTGCAACCGCGCCGCTTCGATGAGATTGTTCGGACGCAGCGTGCTGTTCAGGCGCAGGGTGGTGGCCGGGGCGGTCAGGTTCAGGACGCCTCTGCTCAGCCTGACACTGCTCAGTCGGGCGCTGTTCAGCCTGGCGCTGGCCATGTTGGCTGTGTTCTGGCCGACCACGCTCGGCTCCCGGTGCCACGTCAGATGCCCGCGTTGCGTGTGCCGGCCTGTCCTGCGTGCCGGCTTGGGGCCTAGGTGCCCCCTGCGTCTCCCCGGTTTGCTGGGAATGCTGAGATTGTTGCTCGCGACGACGACGCAGATCCGCTTTCGCCTGAGCCGCGCCATAAGTTCCGCCGCGCTCGTGGTCATACTGACCATCGCCAGCACCACTCGCACGACCAGACCCGCTGCCACTTCCGGCACTGCCATGTCCAGCATCACCGCCTGGCGACTGGTAATTCGGTGCACCTCCGCCGACTGTTCCTACTGTTCCGGGGAAGCCCTCCTGGTCCTGCGGCGCTGCCACCTCTGTGCGGGATGCAGGTGAAGTCTGTGACGGCACCAGGATTCGGCCCAACAACAACTCCAGCTGTATACGCGGAGATGTCGCGCCCACCATCGAACGCAAGGCCATATCAGTCAGATCGGCTGCGCGCGACAGGTGGTACGGCCCCCAATTTCGGGCCTGCACCTGCATGCGTTCAAACTGGTCACTGGGCGTTCCCGCCAGGACATCGACTGCCGCATCTCCCGACACGGCGATAATCAGGAGGTCACGCAAACGCTGCAGGAGGTCCTCAACGAACCGACGAGGATCATGGCCCGACTCCACCATGTGCTCCACAACTCGGAAAGCGGCAGCACCATCACCGCCCGCGAGCGCATCAACCGTCTGATCAAGCAGAGCAGTGTCGGTGTACCCCAGCAACGCAACAGCAAGGTCATAGCTCAGCGCCCCCTCCACTGCGCCAGCCATCAGTTGATCGAGGACCGACAACGTGTCGCGCACAGACCCTCCACCCGACCGCATCACGAGGGGAAGCACGCCCGCGTCTGGATGAATCCCTTCTTCCTCACACAGATGCTCCAGATACGGTTGCATCACGTCCGGCGGCACCAGTCGGAACGGGTAGTGATGAGTACGCGAACGAATCGTCCCGATCACTTTTTCGGGCTCAGTCGTGGCGAACACAAACTTCACATGCTCAGGGGGTTCTTCAACCAGCTTCAGCATCGCGTTCGAGCCCTCTTTGGTGACCATGTGGGCTTCGTCGATAATGAACACCTTGTAGCGGTCGCGCACGGGCGCAAAGGTGGCGCGCTCACGCAGATCCCTGGCATCGTCAACGCCGCGGTGTGAGGCTGCGTCAATTTCCACAACGTCGAGGGAACCGGGCCCGCCAGTTGCCAGTTCGCGGCATGATTCACACTGTCCGCATGGGGTGTCGGTCGGCCCCTCCGCGCAGTTCAGACAGCGTGCCAGGATACGTGCCGACGTGGTCTTTCCACATCCGCGTGGACCTGAGAACAAGTAGGCATGTGTCACTCGGTCGGCACGAAGAGCTGCACGTAACGGCTGCGTCACGTGATCCTGGCCGATCATCTCATCAAACGTATCGGGCCGATAGCGGCGGTACAGAGCTGTGGTCACACTCGAACCTTAAAGGTATCCATAGGCATTTGGCGACACCAACCGTCCTGAACAGCAACGACGATGATAATAAAGATCCTCCGCGCACCCGGCAGAGCGCCCTTATCCTTGCTGCCTTCCAGCCCTGGGGAGGTTCGGACGGTACCGTCACGCGGAGGACCGCCATCTAGTCTACACAATTCCAGTCCGCTCAGCGCGCCGCGTCACCCTCGTCAATTACTTCGACCAATGAGGCCATGAGTTGCCAGCTGATAATTCAGGAATCGTTTCCTCATACCCTTTCTCACTGGCATTCACGAGGCGGTCACGTGCTGGATAAAATCGCGCATCGTTTCAGCAATATCCAGAGAGGGGTCATTGAGCCACAGCAGCTGCAAACCTTCGATTAACGCCCTAATTTCATGCGCCAACTGCTCAACATCAACGTCGTTTGACAGCCTGCCAACACGCTGTTCCCGAAGCAGTTCGATACACAATGATTCTTGAAAGTCCTCCTCGCGCTGGCGGACGAAGTCATGGGCGGGATGCTCAGCGTCGATCGCCTCCAGCGTCAAGGTTGTGTCCAACCTGATAATGGCCGGCATGGTCATATTGTGTGCCAAGACCTCAGGTAGAGCAGCTAAGAGCCCCCGCTGTTCAATCAATTCAGATCGCCAGTCTCTCTCACCTTTTTCGCGCTGCTCCAGCACAGCTTGAAGCAAACCGTCTTTTGAACCGAAATATCTCAAGAGCGTCGTATGCGAGATGCCTATTTCATCGGCAAGTTGGCGCATCGAGAGGTGACGAAATCCGTTTTCACCGATGGCCTCAACAGCAGCAGCAATAATCCTTGTTCGTCGACGCTGACTGTTCATATAAGGGAGATAGCGGCCATTTTTAATGTTTAAACTAATGACTTGTCGTTGGTATGGTGCCGGAAAGTCGTGTTTTTAATGGTTGTGAACCTTATGGTGAGGTAAAGCCCGGTAAATCCCACATATCGCGGTTTTGTATGCTAAACGTCTTTCTTGGTCTGCTTCCTGAATGGCAGACCTGCATCAACAAGAAAATGCCCAACGTGTGGCGAACCTGGGCTCAAACGTAACGGGACTCGGGGCGGCAAAACCCGATGACGGAACGCCAAGTGCGGCTCCAGTACTTTACGGCGCCGCGAACACGCCGGCGAACTGGCAACATTCCAACGCTTCCTGGCATGGGCCAAAGATCAACGCCCCCAAAGGGACTTTGGCGCCACCACAACAGGACGCACCCTACGCCGCCACAGCGCATGGTGCTGGAATATCCCAATCCCCCCGCCACCTTGCACAGGCCAGGTCCATGATCAGATCTTCATTGACGGGACCTACCTCGCCTACGGCTGATGCGTCCTCATAGCCCGAGCAAGCACAGGACCAGTAGTGGCCTGGCAATGGTGCCACACGGAAAACAGCACAGCCTACGGAAAACTCCTGTCCACCATCCCAGCCCCGCGGGTCATCACAATTGACGGCAACGGCGGTACACTCAAAGCCATCGCACATCACTGTCCAAGAATTGGGGTTCAGCACACACATTCAGGTTTGGTTATCCGAATCGTTTTTGTGCGCCTTGTCGGGTGATGCCGAGCGCGGCTCCGATGATGGTCCACGAGTCGCCTGCCTGGCGTGCGTCGTCGACGGCTTGGCGTAGGCGCCTTTCAGCTTCTTCTACTTGCTTGTTGGCTGCGACTATTTTCCTGAAGTTTTGTGCGTCTCGCGCGTGGTGTGTGGTGACGTCGAGTTCGTCAAGCCCGGTGTCGGTGTCGGTTGCGTATGTCATGTTTTCACCTCAAAAAGTCGTAGAACTTTGCTCTGAGTCTGTCAGCGTGAATGATTCGGTCGGGCGTTGGGGCTGGGACTGCGACGAGTTCGAGCAGTGTGCCGTCGGCGGCGGGCCCGATCAGGAGCATGCGGTCTTGTCCGTGGTATTCGTATTCGATTATCCGTATGGCGTTTTCCCACGCGTGTGTAATGTCAGCATGTGTGATGCCGTGCTTGTGGGCGCTGGGAAGAACTTTCACACTGTCAACTGTAAGTTGACGGCATGGGGGTGTCAACCCTTGCTGGCTTGGTGCGCTGGCGTGGGGAAAACGAAAAACCCCGCCGTTCCAACGAAACAGCGGGGCGTTTGCGGAGGATGGGGGAACCTACTCACCCCACGCATTACTGCAGGTCAAGACCATGTTTTGCGAAATCGTCATTTTGTAGGTTCTATACAGGTTCTCACCATGCCCAAATAATCCCGATACGCGCGTACAAGATGATGGTGGTCACCTATTCTTGAACCTGTGTATGTATTTATTGATGACTCCGGGGACGCAGGGGTGAAATTCAACCGTGGGTCTTCAACGCATCTTGTCATGGCTGCATGCGTCGTTCCCAACGACAGCGCGCTCATAGATATACAACGCGTCATGTCCAGAATGCCACGCCATCTTAAGACAGCAGGCGAATTCAAGCACTCCAAAATGAAAGCCAGCCATAAGGAAGAATTTTTCAGGGCACTCGAATCGATGAACTTCCATGTTCGTACGATTATCGTCGACAAGCGAGAATTAAAAAGCGGTTTCTTACGTGAACATGCCAACGAAATGAAGTCGTACTTCATCAAACAGCTTCTCACTCACACATGGGGACAGATCGAGAACGCGCAGATACTCATTGATGGGGCAGACTTACGAGCTTTCGGTGTGAAAAGCACGCAGTACTTGCTCTCTCAAATCAATAGTGAAGAAGTGCCAGTGGCCTTGGAAATCGCCTGCAGAGATTCCAAGGAAGAATTAGGTCTCCAGCTAGCTGACATGGTGGCAGGCACGATCATGTCTGGCATCACCAAAGGTATCAAAGTAACAAAAACAGAGTCCTGGCAACAGGTGCGCAAACGGGCCTACCATCCAAAAGGGAACTGGTGGATTTTCAGGGATAAGAAAACGGCCTAGCCGTGCGCTTGGCACGGCACGCCACCATACGGAGACTGTTCGACCGCTTTCATTACCGATTCTAGGATATCTCGTGAGCATCCGTCGAGGGGTTGCTTTTGGTTTCTTGTCCGCTCGTGTGAGCTCCTGTAGTGCTGGGTGGTACAGTTTTTGTGTCGGTGATAAGTCTTCCGGAGGTGGACTTCCCCTTATGCGGGATAGCCGACTTCCCTTATTCCATTTGAAGAGCCTGCGCCGTGAGGTTCGCACTGCTCCCGCTCCAGTACTCGCCGGTATGCTTGGACGGCTTTCCTGGGCACGTCGAGTTCGATGGCGAGGGCGCGCGTGTTCCACCCGTATTGGGTTTCCGCCCACATGTAGTCGACGCGGTCGATCATGAGGCAGGCTGTTTCTTCATCGACGCGGCGTTCCACTTTTTCGTCTTGGTGGCCGTCGTGCTTGTTGTTCACGTGGATTGATTCGTGAATGAGTGCGAATAGTCGCTGCGATGAGGACAGTCCCGTGTGGATGGCGACGAGGCTGCGTGTCAGGGAGTATGCGCCCCACAAGCCGCCTGACAGGTCGGCGTCGATGACGCGCACGCCTTGCCGTTCGATCCAGTCGATCACGCTAGTCTCGCTCACCCTCATGTTCACGGGCAGCATGGTAACGGTCGCCATGTGCATTTCAGTCCCACTCCGGGTATTGGTCCGCGTCTTCCTCGCCGTCTCGAAGCTGCGAGGCGGCGTACCGTTGTTCTGCCAGCATCGCGTCTGCCTCACGCTGGTTTTCCTGCCTGCTGGTGGCGGGGAATCGCAGGACGTTACTGGGCGCGGCTTCGAGTGCGTCCTCAGCCTGACGCATCACACGCCACGGGGTAAGACCAAGAGCCTTTGCGATTCCCTCAAATTCCGATAGGTATGTTGCTCGGCTTCCTGCAAATGTCTTCAAGATTGTTGTCCGCGCAACCCCGACTTTCTCCGCAAGCTCGCCGTGAGTCATCTTCGACTGCTCGAATGAGTCTCGAAGAATGGTGATAGCTCTCTGCTCAACTTCTGTCATCTCTGCAGGTTTTCTAGCCATAACCTAAGTGTTCCAAATAGACACACCCACGTCAACAACTTGACATAGTTCTATTTGGAACTTACTCTTACCTCAAGAGTTCTAAATAGAACAGGAGGAAGGGATGGATGTAGCCCTTGAAATCAAAGCCGAAGCGGCGCGGCAGCAGATCACGCTCGAAGAAGTAGCGCGTCGGATGAGTTCCTACCCCGAAAGGCTCTCCAGAGCGTTTAGCGGGGAACGGGAGCTCAAGGCTTCAGAGATTGTCGATGCCGCAAGCGCTCTCGGTATGCGCGCATCCGAGCTGCTGCGTCGGGCTGAGGAAGCGGAAAAAAGAGATGAATGAGAAGCCTATGGAGGCTATCCGTATTAGCGGGAATAGCCCAACTTTGTTCTACGACAAGGACGGTAACGAATATCCGCTTACTGACCGGCCAGTAGTCCTTGAACACGCTGGTATGGGCGTCTGGTATCTCACTGTGACGCTCTTCTGTCAGGACGCTGAGGTACTAGCCCACGCCATTGATCGTGACGACCGTCAGGCCAAATAAGTAGCGGCCTCCCTACTAGCACTAGGAAGGCCGCCCAGAAAGGAAAACAAATGAACCAGGAAGTTCTCCTTGTTCTCAAGGATATCAAGAAGCGGGGTGTGTGGCGATGACCGCTATCACTGGGATTCACCCGTATGCGGATCAGTTTCCTATGTTGCCGCAAGCCGAGTTGGAGGAGTTGGCGCAGTCGATTCGTGACAGTGGGTTGCGTCAGCCGATCGTGGTCACGGTAGACGGTTTGATTCTGGACGGCAGGAACCGTTTCCAAGCGTGCCGCATGGCTGGTGTTGAGCCTGAAACCGTGGTGTATGAGGGCGCTGACTTGGCGGAGTACGTGTTGGACGCGAACATTACGCGCCGCAACATGACTACCGGGCAGCGCGCTATGGCGACCGCCCTCGTGCTGGAAGCAGACGGCAGGAGAGCAAACGGCAGATGGAAACGAGGCAGCATAGAGATAAAAGACGAAAGTCTTTTATCGGGCTGGCTAAAGGCCATGAAATATGCCGGAACTGTTCTTGATTACTCGCCTGCGCTGGCTGGCCGCGTCCTGGACGGCACACTCGCCCTCGACGCAGCCTATAAAGAAGCCAACGAAATCAAGCAGTCCGAAGAGCGCGACAAGATTATGGCGCGCGAGCAAGCCCGCCGCCAGCGTGAAGAAGAAGCAGCCGAAGCCGAACACAACGCGCGCATCGTCACCGACCTGACGCAAGCAGGCTCCAAATACGTCGCCCTCATCAAGGACGGCACCATGACCCCGCGCGCCGCGTGGAGCGCACACCGTGAGGACACGCGCAAACAACGCGAACACCAAGAAAAACTCGCGCGCGGCTGGCGAGACACCAACCGGCACATCACAGAAGCCGTAGCCATGCTGCAAGGCGGCGCTGAGCAAGCCGAAATCTTCTTCAACGACGCATACCCACACGAAGCCGACACAGTGGCCGAACCCTTGCGCCTGACCATCAGCAACACGCAACAGGCCATCGACTTCCTCACCTACCTGAACGAAAGGCTCCCACGATGAACCCCCAACTCAAAGACAGTGTCATCAACCTGTACGACAAGTACATGAACCAGGCGGGCGGCGCACTCAAATATGAGGATGTGCGAGAAAAACTCGTGCCAGACATGGTGAACCTGCTCCAACAGCGCGACCGAGACCTCGAAACCGAAGCGCGCACACTCATTAAAACAGCGCTCGACTCCACGCGGCGCACCAGGTCAAACAGCATGCGCAAAAGCCTGGAAGACATTCTGGGGCATCTCAGTGACCCGGAGGAAGCAGCGCTCAGCGTGCAGCCGATCATGGAGTGCGCGTTCCCCCTGGGAGACGGGCAGGACATGACACTGCGGTACTGGAAGATTGAGGACTTTTTCGATTCGCTTGTGGTGCGCTACAGGGAAGCCGCAGCATCCACCGAAGCAGCCAAACAGTATGACGAGGCAGTGTCAGCACTGACAGCCCTCATGCGGTCTACGGGGGCGCGCACAGTAGGCGACCTCATCACTGAGGAGGTCTCACTGTGAAGTCGTTTGATACTCCTCGCCCCGCTGGGTGGCGTGAAGCCGAACAGGTCCAGCGCCTATTCCATGCCGCGAACCCGCCGACAAGGAGGCAAGTAGCACGCGCGCTCGACAACCTGGCACGCAAATACGACCTACAAGTCCAAACGCGGAAACATCATTGTTCTTCCTTCCCGGTAGGCGAATGTTCCGGCGACAACAACCCTACCGGGGAGGACACCACCCACAAGGAGGCTGTGAGGTGAGCAGCACGCTCTTATTCACTTCTTTCGAGTCCGTTTGGCCCGTGAGCGTCGTCGTCTTTTTCGTCCTCGGCTTGTTGACGGGCGTTCTGATCTCGATGCTGGCTGCTGTTTTCGCTCAGGCGCGAACGCGTGAAAAAAACTTGACGCGCGTTGATCTTCAGACATTCGACTGGGATCAACTACCAGCCACGGAAAACCAAAACGCTTCTGCGCAAACTCGAATGGATTCTTCCTCCATTCACGTTTCTGCAAAACCATCCACCACGGCGGGCGCGGAAATGGACACATTTCAACTACCGGCGACAAGAATTTCCTTCGTCTTCGATAACGCTCCAATCTCAGTGGAGGAAAAACATAAGGAACATTCTCCAAATGAAAATGAACACCCTGAGCTAAATGGCCTCGACTACGGACAGGAGGATCTTTCCAAATGAGCAGGCCAGATAAAGGAAACTCAATCTCATCTGGATTGTCAAGCCACACAGCTAACCCGATTTCATCACCAGGACGAACAGCAGGCAGAACTGCCGGCGTAATCCCTGTAGAAGAATGCGAATATGGCCTAAAAAACAGTGCCTTGCATTTGAAAAATGGGAAATATTCCAGCATATACACTGCGCCGTCCCCTGAATTCACAAAGTGTATGACTAGATCTGGATTCGGGGTGTTGGGAGCGTTAAAAAGACCACGCAGTTTTTCTGGGTTAATTCGGATCGTTCCATCTAGTACTAAGTGTGCTTTCGGGCGGCGCATCCATGTCCAAAAGAATGAAAATACTCCACCTGATAGGGAGATAAGTGCCGCTATTAGTGAAGCGATTGCCGCAATCCATGCCGCGTCGTTGAGCCAGCTCATGGTCTCCACAGTACATGGAGACATGCGCATTTCGGATGGGAGCGTGTGATGAATACGCCAAACACCGATCCGACTGTCCAGCTAGCTGAAGCGATGATCCAGCACGCTCTGACGCTCCACCCCGCTGCTAGACGATGCGTGAATGAACACGCGGCACGTAATACTGCTCGGAACGCTCATGCGTCGAACGCCATCAATACTCACGCGGCTCGGCACGGGCTGTGCGAACAGTTCAAGCAGATGCTCATGGAGCAAATCGGGCGTGAACGAATGCTCACCAAATGCGGGTACGTCTACCCCATCGAGCACTCGTACGGGAGCGTCTTCACACATGACAGTAATGGACACACTGTATGCGTCGAAGGAACTCTCGTTCATCACGGTGATGAGCTCACCTCTGTTTTCACTTTCAAGCCGCCATACGAAGTCAGCTCTGTCTTGGCTCGCCTTGAGTGCTCTCCTCGCGACGTGGTTCGCCTCGCTACTTATCTGGTTTGCCTGTGCTGCCAGGCGGTTAGCCTCGGACACTGCGAGGCCTGCTTCCTGGGCGATGCGGTTAGCTTCCTGAGCCAGTCTTTGGCCGCGTTTCGTGTCAGTGCGGGCGAGGACGGCGACGATGAGGCTTCCCAGCGCGATCGCCACGCTGACCACTGCGATAACGGTGCTCACACGGTAACGCTACCCGAAGGCGGTGAAGCGCTGTGACTGCCAGGAGGAAACTCGAACCCTTGTACACGCCAAGCGAGGTGGCGGAGCGTCACGGCGTGACCGCCCGCACCGTGCGCGAGTGGGTAGCACTGGGAAAACTCCCGGGCTCGTACCGCCGCTACAGGCGTATCTGCATCCCTAAGTCGGCGCTGGACGCTTTCGAGCGTAAAGCACCACGGTACTAGAGGAGAACAGTGATGAAAACACTAACGCTCCGCACGGCAGCGGTACTTCACGCACTCCTCGCACTCATCATCCTCATAGCGCTCGCGCGCATGGACTACACGCAGGTGCAGGCGGCAGCAGCCTACATGTGGGCAGGCTGCGCGCTCCTGCTCGCGGTCGGCACATTCACCACAAGAGACAAGGAGGACGAGTAATGGACGTCAAACTCACCATCACTATTCCTTTCGGCTTACTGCAATGGCGCAGGATCCTCAAAGACGAATACGACCAGACACGACCAGCCGCGCGCATCCAATTCGAACGCCTATGCGACGTCCAAACGGAAGTGTGCGACATCGTGCAGGACGCATGGAAAAACGCACAGTCAAAGGAGAACGACCAGTGAGCACCTATGAATCTGTTGATCTCGACGACTGCACGATCGACCTATTTGACAGGGATATCCAAATAAGTAGCCGCATGGGTTTATTTGACACTGACAGCGTTATTTTCACGCCTACGGTGAGCACGGGAATCAGGTTGGCAGGTCTCGCCGCGCGCGCAGCAATCCAGCAATCCGATCTCCCATTACCCGATGACGCTAGCCTTACAACCATTTTCGCCAGGGCAATCCGCATCCTCAACGAAGACCTGTCGATTGAGGAGGAGCGGGAATGGTGAACGCTGCTCGACTCCTCGGAACTTTCACTGTTGGCAGCAGCCAGTGGCACGCGGCACGACGCTGCGGCCTTGGAGGAAGCGAGGTTGCCAGCGCCGTCGGCTTGTCACCGTGGAAATCACGGTGGACGCTATGGCAGGAAAAAGCCAGAAACCTCCAACCACCACAAGGCGAGACATTCAAGCTCTGGCTGGGCTCACACATGGAACAGGTAGTTGTCGACGCGTGGAAGCAGACCAGCCCAGGCAGGTATTGCAGGCGGACAGGAATGTGGGTGAACCGAGAACGCCCATTCCAGTTCGCTGAACCCGACCGCCTGATCGTCGCCTCTCAGCATGGCCGCGCGCCAATAGGGATCCTCGAAGCGAAAACAGCTGACATTGCGAACGCTTTCGAATGGGGCAAGTCAGGAGGCTCCCAGGACGATATCCCGCCGTACTACTACACGCAGGTGCTGTGGTACATGAGCTGTCTCGACATTGATATGGCTCAGCTAGCAGTCATCGTGTCGGCACGCGAGTACCGCGAATACAGTGTTGCGCGCAGCCGCCAGGACGAAGACTGGCTAGTCGGGGAAGCTGAGAAGTTCATGGCTTCTATCGAAGCAGGCACACCACCTCTTGTGGACTCGTCCCAATCCACGTATGAGGCGATCCGCACGCTGCACCCGGACATTAAACCAAGCGAAGACGTCACTATCAACGCTGACCTTGCCAACAAGTGGGCGCAAGCTCGCGGCGAGCTAGAAGCCGCGAAGAAAGCTGATGCCCAGTACCGCAATGAGGTTGCTGACCTATTGGGCATGGGGCAAACCGCGTGGGTGTCGACAGTTGACGGCAAACACCTCAAGGTCGCATCGCGCCGGTCAGCGCGCGAAGGCGCAGCACCAAGCCTGTATCCGGTACGCAACCTTTCACACACGATTTTCTAAGGACACCATCATGAGTTTGCAGCAACAAGCAGAACAAGCAGTCGAAAAGCGCGAGGAGAAACAAACCGAGGTCGTGCATTTCATTAACAAGATGCAAGACGAAATCAAGCGCGCCCTACCAAAGCACCTTGACGCGGGCCGCATGGCGCGAGTGATCGCAACTGAAGTGCGCAAGATACCGGCTCTCGCACTGTGCAATCAGACCAGTTTCGCTGGAGCAATGCTCACAGCGGCCACTCTAGGGCTGGAACCGGGCGTCTCGAACGAATGCTGGCTCGTCCCTTACAAGGGGGAAGTCGCCCTCATCATCGGCTACCAGGGAATGGCGAAGCTCTTCTACCAGCACCCGCTGGCACGCAGTATTGACGCGCAAGCAGTCTACGAGGACGACTACTTCGAATACGAGTACGGCACGAACCCACACATCACGCACAAGCCATCATCTAACCCGACCGGTGAGCCAATATGTTTCTATGCTGTCGCCACACTGGCTACAGGGGCAACCCACTTTTGCGTGCTGACAAGCCAACAGGTACGTGACCTGCGGCGTGGCCTTGACGGCACCTCAGGCGGAGTTCCTGACCCTCAACATTGGATGGAAAAGAAAACCTGTATTCGCCAGCTCTTCAAGCTACTGCCTAAGAGCTCAATTCTTGTCACGGCACTCGATAAAGATGAGCGTTTGGGTAGCGAGCTTGCCCGCGACTTCCAGGTGAACATACAAGAATCAGACGCCGATCCCAGCCCGCGCATGATCGAAAGCCGGGAACGCAATGAGTAGGAACCGCAACTCAGCCAAGAGAGCTGGAGCACGCTTCGAGCAGCTTGTCGCCACCTACCTCAACCAACACGTGGACGACCGCATCGAGCGACGCAAAACCAACGGCGCGAAAGACCGAGGCGACATTGCCGGGCTGCGCGTATGGGCAGGCGAACGCGTGGTGGTCGAATGCAAAGACCGCGCCACCCCATCAATCGGCACGTGGCTCAACGAAGCAGAAACAGAGCGCGGCAACGATGACGCTATCGCCGGTGTCGTGGCGTACAAGCGTCGCGGGAACGCCAACCCGGGCGACCAGTTAATCGTCATGACGCTACGCGATTTCGCTGCCATCCTGACCGGCGAGCGGCCAGACGATGACACCCCCACAAGGTTGAAGCAAGCAGATCAACCACAGACAGTTGAGAGGAGGAAATAGCAATGGCGACCAGGAGACCAGGACCGTTCGCACCGCTCTCGTCCTACTACTACGATGACGCGGCGATCATGGAAGCAGGGGAAGCAGCCGAACTGTTATATGTGCGCATGTTGGCCTATGCGTCACGGCAATTAGAGTTCGAGGGCTTTATTCCTAAAGCGGTGATCGAAACACGGCTAGGCGTGACCCCGATCACTGTATCTGGAAATTGTGTAAATTCCAGTAGCAATTTTGTGTCTGGAACTAGTGTGCAGGAGCGCATCCGGAAACTGTGCGAGGTCGGATTAGTAGACGAAGTAGAGGGCGGATACGTCATTCGTTCGTGGCTCAAATGGAACCGGTCAGCCGCAGAAATGGGCAAAGACAAGGCTAACGACCGCAAGCGCAAAACACCCCGTGACCAGCAGGTATCTGGAAACTGTGTAAATTCCAGTAGCAAAAATGCGTCTGGAAAAAGTGGTGTTTCCAGACGGAACGACCAGACCAGACCAGACCAGACCAATAACATCATGTCCGAAGTCGCTGAAGCGACCCCGGACGCGACGCCAGAGACGGTCGAACCTGAACGCGAAGACGTCACCCGGCTATGCGAACATCTCGCTGACCGGATCGAAGCCAACGGGTCAAAACGACCCACCATCACGAAAACGTGGCGCACCGCTGCCCGCCTCATGATCGACAAGGACGGGCACTCACCCGACCAGATTCACGCCGCTATCGACTGGTCGCAGGACAACGAGTTCTGGAGGGCGAACATCCTCAGCATGCCCAAGCTCAGGGACCAGTACGACCAGCTCAGACTTCAAGCCCAACGCCAACCGCCCGGCGGGTATCGGAATCAGAACCAGATCATGAGTGACATGCGCACGGCTAACAGCGCGCAGCCTGGCATTGTCGGCGGAAACGCCATGCGCCTCATCGCAGGAGGCACGCAATGATCACGCCAGCCGACGCAGCAGACGCAATCAACTACCTACTCGCAGCCGACGCGGTACACGTCGTGGACAACATGCACAACGTGTGGGCCAACTACATCAACGACCCGGTAGTGGGCGTACCAGACGTGCAGCAGGCGGAACTACTACCAGCCGCCCGCCGCACCGTGAGGGACAAGGCCCAAGGAGAGTACTCGAAGCGAGACGCGCTCGCACTATTCGTCAAAGCCCTCAAAACCAACCGGCGCGACAGGGTGGACGCAGAACAACAAGCCCACGGCCACCTCATACCCGAGGGGCTAGGCGACAAGCCAGAACTCGAAGCCAAGTGGAAACAGCACGCCACGCGCCTCATCGGAGGAGGCATGCCGCGCAGGGAAGCCGAAAACGCAGCTTACGCGGCAGTCGGCGTACCCACCCCACAGCCCGAAACACTCATCAACGACCCCATGCAAATACGCAACCTCATCGAGACGGCTAAGCGAAACATCGCCGTTAACAGGGCTAGCACGCCGTCTGACAGACAAACAGGCGGCAACAGTACCACGGGTAAGGGGCAGGGCGTGAAACACGCTCAGAAAGGACGACACGCATCATGCGACACATACTCAAAATCGAAGAAAAATGGTTCGAGCGGATCCACGCAGGACAAAAAACCAGCGAACTCCGATTCAACGACCGCGACTACCAGACCGACGACACCATCATCTTCCAACCGGTCAACAGTGACGGCAACGTGCTCATCAAGCCCTACGACCTGCCGACCTACGAGATCACGCACGTACTGAACGCCAGCCAGTTCCCCGAGGCCCTACAGCCCGGCTACTGCGTGCTCAGCATCGCACCACTGAAATAAACAAGAAAGGACAGCCAAATGACTGAGCTCGTTTTCAGTGAGGAAGCGCGCGTCCCGCTCCCCACGTGGGACAGCCTCGACATTCCACAAGCCACAGACGGGAACTATTACGTGTGGGACCAGTACGGCGCGAAATACAAGGTCACCAGCACCCCAAACATCATGAGATTCACAGAACTCCACGACGGGCAAGACCCGCTGGATTTCTCACTTGGGGCGATCATCGACGACGGCACCATTCTCTACACGCAGCCGCCCGCCCGCAAGCAAACCCGCGTAGGCGACACGCTCAAAACCACCGAGGACTTCCAGACAGCGCCCATCGGCACAGTCATCATCAACCCGCAAGGCTACGTATGGCAGAAAGGTAGCTACGGGTGGGACACATGCACCCACAGGTTCGCCGGACTACACCGCGACGAAGACTTCACCGACCCCGACCAAATCGACAAATACAAATACCCCGGCGTCCCACCGTGGACAGTCATCCACGCAGGAAAAACCGAAAACTACGAACAGGAGAAAACCGAATGATCGGAGACAACGAGAAGAAACACTTAGATGCCAGCAGCAACTCGTACAAGCATCTAGTCGAAGCGCGGAAAATACTCGCACTCAACATCCCACGCGACGACGCGGAGCTGCAAACGATATATAGGAACGCGATTGCCTACATCTGGGCAGCAGAAAACGAAACCGGAAAAATAATCACCCTCATCGGGCATCGGCAGGCAGAGGAGGCCGAAAAGTGAACTACCAGATCGACCTCGTGCTACAGAAAATGGCGACCGTCGAAGCAGCCGTCAAAAACCTACGTGAAACACTCGACGAATACGCGCTCATTCCTATACCCGCCCTTGAGTGGCCGGACGATCCCACTAAGACCTACTTGGTGGAAGCCACGCAGTACGGCCTCCCCGTGCGCGACATCATGCGATGGGACGAAGAAAAAGAACGCCTATGTTCAACAATCACGCGCACCGAACTCGACCCGCACTCAGAACACGACTTCCTCTACATGTACGAGGAGGAACCAGAATGAAAAAACTCGACCCCGACCAATGGCCGCTAGACAACCAACTCGTCTACTACGTGAAAGGCAGCAGTGAGGGCTACCCGGTAGAAGGATTCGCCACTTACGACTGTGGCGGCGAACTCTACGTGACAGACGGCAGCATACTACGCGACTACCGCCCCGAAACCGACGCCCTCTACGAGTGGCACCCATGCGTAGTAATCCCAATGCCACTGTGGGACGGACTCTCAGACCTAGCCAGCGAACCAAACGCGCAAGCCATACGCGACTACATCGAATGGTACAACGACTACTTGAACCGGGTAGAACGCGAATCTATCCACCCCCACTAAAATCACCGAAACAAAGGAGAACAACAAATGAGTGGAGAACCCGTAATCACAATCGCAGGTAACCTCACGAGGGACCCAGAACTACGATTCACACAATCCGGCACAGCAGTCGCAGACTTCTCAATAGCCGTCACACCACGCACCTACGACCGCAACACAGACGAATGGCGCGACGGAGACCCACAATTCTACAGGTGCAGCGTCTGGAGAGACGCGGCAGAAAACGCGGCAGAAACCCTGCGCAAAGGCATGAGAGTAATCGCCACAGGCCGCGTCTCGCTACGCTCATACGAAACACGCGACGGACAACAACGATCTGAACTGTCCTTGCAGGTTGATGAGGTTGGCCCGTCGCTACGCTACGCGCGCGCACAAGTCACCAAAACACCAGCAGGCGACACGCAACCGGCACCGCAATACCAGCCGCGAGCGCAAGCCACGCGCAACGCGCCAGCAGGCGGCACGCACGGCGACCCCTGGGCACAACAATCACAGCCCGCGTTCCCAGACGACCCGCCATTCTAAACAGCGCCACAGGCGGGGGAGCAACAGCCGCTCCCCCGCCCCAAGCGCCGCAGCAGAACGAACGGAACCGAATGCGCATAAAAATCGGACTCACCATCAACAGCCAAACAGCGAACCCACAACACGCCCGAACACCAGTAGGAGGAACCCACGCATGACATACCTCATCCAGCGGCACGCGCCCCAACCAGTCAGGCGCGCCCAACACCAACTGCACGACCTCCACCAGTGGACGCCACTACTTCAGATCACCAGCAGTACGGCTACTGGCCTCCACTCCCCTAGGTCGGGCAGGTCAGGAGGCGCGCAGGACAGTCTCCCGTTCGGTTTAGACCAGGCGATCGACGACGACACGCTAGGAGTAGCCGGTGTGCACACCACGCTGGGAGCTGTCACGGAGATGTGGCACTGGGCTGTGAACGTGGCTGGCACACTCAACACACAGGAGCGTCCCAAGCGTGACTTGTCCGTGTTCTACTGGCTCACCGAGCACGCCCCAGACGCTTACGAGCAGCACCCCGACTGGGACAGTCTCAGCGACGATATTGCCACATTGTGGCGCAGGGTCGCAACACTCACAGGTCACGGCACCCACCGCCTGGCAGAATGCCCATGCGGCGGCACCATACGCGCACAAGCCACCCGCAAAGGGATCACCACGGGAGGCGAATGCGACATGTGCGAAACCTACTACCCTGACCTCGACACGGTGGCTGAAGCGCACCGCCAACACATGCGCACCGACGCGGTTAGCCCCACGGTGTGGGTCACCGCGCGCCAGGCACGCGTCATCTGGCCAACACTCACCGCCAGCCACCTGCGTGTCCTCGCACACAGAGGCAAAATCGCCCGCCAACACAACACGGTCAGCACATACCGGCTCTTGGACATCAACCGGCACATGCTACGCAAATGGCACTGACCCGTGATAATGTAACGCCTAGAGGCGTCAAGCGCGCCCAAAAACCAGCAAAGAAGCCTGGTTCCCCATTCACCACCAGCCCAGCAAGGCAACCGTAATGGCCGCCAAACCAAACCCACGGCGAGCCAACAGCACGCGCAGAAACCGACTGAGAGCACGAATCCTCGCGGCCTACGACACCTGCCACATCTGCGGACAACCTGTCGACAAAACACTCACATGGCCGCACCCCTGGTGCGGTGTCGTCGACGAAATAATCCCCATCAGCAAAGGCGGGCCACAAACATTTGCTAACACGCGCCTCGCCCACAACTACTGCAACCGCATCAAATCCAACAAGTCATTAGCGTGGGCACAACACAAACTACAACAAGCACGCGCCCCACACCAGCCACCAGCACGACCAACATCACTACCATTCACAACAAGCACATGGTGACCACACCAACGACAACCGCGAGAAAAGGCATGCCACGCCCCACCACAGCCACACGAAACCACACAACACCAGGGGGAACACCCCCCACCACGGCAAGCCGGCCACCTCGGGTGCAGGGCTAATATCTCCCCACAGTGCTCTTGCGTAACACCAGCCCCGTAACACCCAGTGGTGGGAGCGTGACAGGAGGACATGATGAAACGCGCGTGTGCGCATTGTGGCAAGCAGCTTGACCGGAATGCCGGTGTTCGTGCGAAGTATTGTTCTGACGCGTGTAGGCAGGCTGCGTATCGCGCTCGGAAAGCGCAGAACCCTCTGCCTTCCGGCACTGCTGTTGATCGTGATTCCAGTGTTCGGAAAGAGCCGGGCGGGCACGTGACAGTGGACCTGACTAAGGACGTGTCGGCGACGATCACGCGTGAAGAATTTGAACGCATGATGGATGACACGGTTGAGGATACGTTGCGGTTTACGCGTGGGGTGTTGAAGATGGCGTTGCCTGAAGCGCCTGCTAATACTCTTGCCCCGATTTCTAAGCAGTTGATTGAGATTGCCAAAGAGCTTGAGGCTCGTACTGGTGGCAGCGTGTTTGATGATGCTTCGGGCTTGGGCGAGTCTGAGGAGGTGAGCGAGGAGGCTTTTGATCTTGGACAGATCTAAATTGAAGCTTTCCCAGCTCGCTAAGCATTTGGAGATTCCTGAGGGGATTGTTGCGTCTGATTTTCCGAGGATTGCTCGGCAGGCTGCTAAGTGTGGGATCTTTTTTGATGCGTGGCAGGCGGGGATTGGGTCGCTGATTCTTGGTAGGCGCTCTGATGGGTCGTATGCGTGCGCTGTGGGTGGTGCGGGCTTGTCGATTCCGCGTCAGGCCGGTAAGACGTACATGATTGGCATGCTTGTCGTGTTCATGTGCATCATGCGGTCGAGTGTGACGGTGTTGTGGACTGCTCACCGCTCGAAGACGTCTGGTGAGACGTTTAAGTCGATGCAGGGCATTGTGAATAGGCCGCAGTTGCGCCGGTTTGTCGCGTCGATTAGGCGTGCGAATGGTCAGGAAGCTATTGAGTTTGTGAATGGTTCGCGCGTGTTGTTTGGTGCGCGCGAGCAGGGGTTTGGCCGCGGGTTCGCTGAGGTGGACATTGAGGTGTATGACGAGGCTCAGATTCTGACTGAGCGCGCGTTGGATGACATGCTGCCTGCGACTGCGGTGTCGAAGATTGGCTTGGTGATTTACATGGGGACGCCTCCGCGTCCTGGTGTGGATCCGGGCGAGGTGTTTGAGCAGAAGAGGCTTGACGCGGTTAAGCGGCATGATCGGGACACGTTGTGGGTGGAGTTTGGTGCGCAGCGTGGGTGTGATCCTGATGATCAGGCGAATTGGGAGGCTGCTAATCCGAGTTTTCCGCATCGCACTCCGGTGTCGTCGATTGCGCGGTTGCGTCGTCAGCTTGCTGCTGATTCGTTTATGCGTGAGGCGTTGGGGATTTGGGATGAGTCGGCGGGGTTGCGCGCGATTTCTGCTGCCCAGTGGGCGTCGGGTGAGGTTGCCGAGAGGCCGTCTGATGATGGTGTGGCGTGTTTTGCGATTGACATGCCGCCGGATAGGTCTGCTGTGGCTGTTGGCGCGTGCATGAAGTATGACGATGGGACTGCGCATATTGAGCTGGCTGAGTATCGGCCTGTTGATACGTGTGGTTTGCGGTGGGCGGTTGATTGGGTTGCTGAGCGGTGGCCGAAAGCTGGCGCTGTGGTGGTTGATGCGCAGTCGCCTGCTATGGCGCTGCTGCCGGATTTGCAGGATGCGCATGTGAAGGTGACTGTCACTGATGTGAAGGATATGGGGCGTGCGTGTGGGCGTGTGGTGGACATGTTGAATACGCGGTCGTTGACGCATTTGCCTGACGCGGATCAGCCTCAGATGGGGATTGCTGTTGAGAATTTGACGAAGCGTGCGATTGGTCAGGCTGGCGCGTTTGGGTGGAATCGTAAGGGGTCGGATGTGGATATCAGCCCGATGGTGGCGTGCACTCTTGCTCTTCATGGTGCGTTTGTGACGCGGCGGGATCCGAGGCGAGTGCAGAAAGTGGGGATCAGATGAGCGTTATTAGTAGTGAATTGTCGACCGGCTACGCCTCCGTTAACGGCTTGCGTGTCCCTCCGCTTCGTGGTGTACCAGCGTCGCATATGGGTGTGATTCGTCAGCTCGCCAGGGTGTGGAGCGCGAAGTATCCTCGCAATCTTTTGCGCTCGGAATACTACGCTGCTAAGAACCGGCTGAAAGATTTCGGTATTGGTATTCCGAATCGTATTTCTGCGCAGGCGTCGGCAATGATCGGCTGGCCTGAACTTGCCGTGCGCAGTTTGTCTGACTTGTCATCATTTCAGGGGTTCAACACGGGCAGTCGGGACGAGCTGGGTGTTTTGGAGATCTTTAACCGCAATAGTCTCGACCAGGTGGTGGCTGAGGCTATTGTGTCCGCCTACATTCACTCCTGCTCGTTCCTGACGATCTCGGTGGATGAGAATGGGCAGCCGGTGATCAGGCCGGCGTCTGCTGAATGGTCTGCTGGCATTTGGGATTATGCGAATCATCGGTTGGCGGCAGCACTGACGATCATGTCGACCACTGAGCGCGGGGACGTGACGCGGTTTTGCGCGTGGCTGCCCGGCGTGACGTACGACTGCGAGAAAACGAAGACGGGGTGGTCGGTTACTGGGCTGCCGACTGGGCTGGATGAGCCTGCTGCCGTTGCGATGGTTCACGATAAGCAGTTGCAGCGCCCGTTTGGGCATTCGCGGATTTCCCGCCCTGTCATGGCTGCTACTGATATCGGCTTCCGCACGGTGATGCGCATGGAGGGAAATGCCGAGTTTTATGCGTCTCCACGCCTGTGGTTCCTTGGGCTTGCGCAGGACGCTTTTGACACGGACACGTGGTCTGCTCTCCAGTCGGCGGTTAATTCCGTCAGTAAAGATATTGACGGTGATGTGCCGACTATTGAGCAGGTTGCGCAGGCGTCGATGGCTCCGCACGTGGAGATGCTCAAGTCGATGGCAATGCTGTGCGCGGCGTCAATGCGGGTGCCTGTGGACTATATGGGTATCACGTTGGATAATCCGACGTCTGCGGAGTCTCAGGCTGCGGCTGAGCGCCGGTTGACTCGTATTGCTGACCGGCAGAATGTGGCGTTTGGGCGCGCGCTTGTTCACGCGCTGATGATTGCTGTGCATGTGCGTGATGGGCGTTCTCCTGGCGAGCAGGCTCTTGAGAAGGTTACGGCGATTTGGGCTCCGACTCGTGAAGAATCGGGCGCGGCTCGTGCTGATTCGTTTGCGAAGGTTGCTGCTGTTATCCCGGGGTATGCGGATTCTGATGTCGGTTTGGAAAAGCTGGGATTGTCGCAGGAGGAGATACGCAGGTTGCGTATTGACCAGCAGCGTGTCAGGGCGCAAGAAACACTCAACCAGATACGTGCCTCGATGGGGCAAGCCGCTCCAGAGGGAGAAGAAAGCAGTCTGACTCGCCCAGCCGGTTCACAAGATCCTGTCACGTTAAAAGCAAAGTTCGACGCTCTGGGGGTCGCGATCCGTGCAGGAGTCTCCCCAGAATCGGCGGCAACAAGCTTGGGTTTGGATGGCGTCGAGTTTACAGGGGCGGTTCCGGTGAGTTTGCGTATGCCTGAATCGGAAGCAACGGATTTGGAAGAAAAATAGATAGAGCAGGGAGGTCCAGTTGGAGATTCCCAGTAATTTACAGCAGGAACTCGACCGGCTCTGGGCAAAATACCAGCAGGACCTCGACGCGATCACAGAGTACGCGTGCGGCCTCGTCGAGGAGGTTGCCGGAAACATTGATGACACGCTAGAAGTGATCAAGGACTACACATCCGTAGCGTCACAGGCAGCTAATGAGTATTACGACGCTGTGCGAACCGTGTGGGGAAAAGCGGGCGTTGACCTGCCTGCTTTCAAGCACGACAATCTGATCGACCCGAGGCGGGCTCTGTGGCAGGTTCAAGGCGGCTTCTCAAACACCGACTTTAATGGCCTGACCTACAAGCA
>OKIM01000071.1_pt1 | contig 37493 bp, 30 predicted proteins | sample 1612191 | NCBI WGS metagenome assembly OKIM01 (sample SAMN04436781, study PRJEB24849) | human gut metagenome | biome: human gut; feature: NICU; material: stool | host: Homo sapiens | place: USA: Saint Louis, MO | collected 2011-03-31 | reverse complement strand
GGCTAAATCCAGGAAATCTCCCGAGCCTCCCATCACCATAATGGTGGATACTCCCAGTTCGTCCCGGATGCCTCCTACCCGGTCGATTAAAGGAATAATCGGCTCGCTGCGCACCAGCTGCCGCATCCGACTATCGCGCAATAATAGGTTGGTGGCCGAGGTATCTTCGTCAATCAGCAGCGCCCGCGAGCCGCACTCTATGGCTTCAGTAATCGCCGCTGCTTGTGAGGTTGAGCCCGAGGCATTTTCGGTAAAGAACTGCCGCGTGTCACTTCCCCCCGGTAGAGAGCCGATAAATAAAGAAATATCGGTGCCAGTTATCGCCCGACCGTCCTCGGCGCGCACTTTTATCGCATCCGGCAAAGTAGCTACCAGTTCCCGGCCATCACCAGGGATATGGGGGTACACCGCGCGCTCTAATGCTTCGAGCAGCGTAGATTTACCGTGATAACCGCCCCCTACAATCACAGTAATGCCTTGCGGGATCGCCATTCCGAAAATTTTCCCACTATAGGGCAGCTCTACGCTTTGCACTAGGGGCGAGGGAGCATCCTCACCTAACACCGTAGGTAGGTGGAAAGGCACCGCATTTTTCATCGGTAAATCGCTGATTCCGGAGGCCCGAGCCAGCAGTGCCCCATCCGCCACGAAGGCCACCCACCCGCGCTCACTAAGAATCTTTTGCAGTGCTACATGGTCTTTTAAAGTGTGAATATGGCGAGTAAGGTCGACTAAATCTGGACCGTCTTCCTCACCAAAACATACGGTTTTATAGACCATTTCACACAGGTCATAGTCCAAGAACCGGGCGAAATTACGCCCTAGGATCCGCCGACCTGCCGCCGGGAAAGGAACCTGGACGCGCAGTTCTAGCCCGTCTTCACTCAGGGTTACCGAGGAGCGCGGCAGGATTTCTTGCCCCACCGGCGCAATCCGCAGTTGTGCCTCAGATTTCCCACCCGAGCGCCGCGCCCCAAAAATTTTGCGGGCTCGCCGCGCCAAGAAATCACCGGTCGCAATCCGCCCTAGCTGGTCGCATGCAATTTCAGCGGGAATCTGGGTGGTATCCAGCGGTACTAATATCCGGCAGGCAGAAGGCGGAGCAAAAGGGTCGGACTGCACCCGGTCGATAGAGAAACTAAAATCCCCGAAACTCCATTGCCCGATTAACTGTTTATAGCCCCCATAGGAGCGGCCATCTAGTGATTTTGTTTTCCGAATTAGCTCATCTGCATCCCGCATAGTTCCCTATTCTATGACGCACTCAAGTTCGCCTTGTAGACTGGCAGGGTACCCCGAGGTAGCTTCCAAGCATTGCAAGGTGGCTGCGTAAATAAAGTCAGAGGATGGAAGGGATTTTTCGTGACTGACAAGCTGAAACTGGTTGACACAATCCAAGCAATCAACTGGAACGATATCCAGGACGATAAAGATCAGGAAGTTTGGGATCGGCTCACCGGGAACTTCTGGTTGCCAGAAAAGATTCCGCTGTCGAATGATCTACCCTCCTGGAAAACCCTGAAACCAGAAGAACAGCTGATGACTAACCGGGTGTTTACCGGCCTAACCTTGCTGGATACCCTGCAGGGCACGGTGGGTGCGGTTTCATTGATTCCAGATGCCCGCACCCCGCACGAGGAGGCGGTTTATACCAATATCGCCTTTATGGAGAGCGTACACGCGAAATCGTATTCCTCGATTTTCTCCACTTTGCTGTCCACTACCGAGATCAACGAGTCTTTCCGTTGGAGTGAAGAAAACGAGAACCTGCAGCGTAAAGCGCATATCATCATGAACTACTATCAGGGTGATGATCCAGAAAAACGCAAAGTAGCTTCCACCTTGCTGGAGTCTTTCCTGTTCTATTCCGGGTTTTACGCCCCCATGTACTGGTCGGCACATGCCAAGCTAACTAACACTGCGGATTTGATTCGCTTGATTATCCGGGATGAAGCAGTACACGGCTACTACATTGGTTATAAATACCAGTTGGCGGTCAACGAGTCCTCTCCGGAGCGTCAACAAGAACTCAAGGACTACACCTTTGACCTCTTGTCAGAGCTTTACGATAACGAAGAATCCTATACCGAGGATCTGTACGATCCCCTAGGGCTGACCGAGGACGTTAAGAAATTCTTGCGTTACAACGCCAATAAAGCCCTGATGAACCTGGGTTACGAGGCGCTATTCCCGGCGGATTCTACCGATGTAAACCCCGCGATTTTGGCGGCACTTTCACCTTCGGCGGATGAAAACCATGACTTCTTCTCCGGGTCAGGTTCTTCCTATGTGATCGGCGAGATCGTCGATACCGAGGACGATGACTGGGACTTCTAGATTTCTCAGGGCGCAGCTGCGTTAGGAAAAACTAGTAGTTTGCGGGTGAGAAAGAAAATTTATTCTTTCCCACCCGCAAACTATCTGTCTGTTATTGGAGTCTTAGCTACCTAGCGCCCGCCATAGTAGCCAAGTATCCCTAGAGCATACAGGATACGCAGCCTTCGACCTCGGTTCCCTGCAGGGCGTGCTGACGCAGACGCATATAGTAAAGGGTCTTAATCCCTTTACGCCAGGCGTAAATATAGTTCTTGTTTACCTCGCGGGTAGTGACCGTATCCGGGTAGAACAGCGTCAAACTGAGACCCTGATCGACGTGCTGGGTAGCCACCGCATAGGTGTCGATAATCTTTTGCGGACCGATCTCGTAGGCATCCTGGTAGTACTCCAGGTTGTCGTTATCCATATAGGGAGCCGGATAGTAAACCCGCCCGATCTTGCCTTCTTTACGAATCTCGATCTTGGCCACGATCGGGTGGATCGAGGAAGTGGAGTTATTAATATAGGAAATCGACCCGGTTGGCGGCACCGCCTGTAGATTCTGGTGATACATTCCGTATTCCCGGACTTTTTCCGCCAGTTTCTTCCAATCTTCGCTGGTAGGTACCTTAATAGAGGATTTTTCTAGCAGCTGGCGGCATTTTTCGGTCTTGGGAGTCCAGTCTCCGTTAATGTATTTCTCGAAGTACTGCCCAGAGTAATACTGGGAATCTTCGAAGCCTTCAAAGCGTTCCCCGCGCTCTTTAGCAATCTTGCACGAGGCTTTAATCGCTTCGAATGCCACGGTCATGAAATACATATTGGTGAAGTCCAGGGCTTCTTCACTGCCATAGAATACCTTTTCCCGCGCCAGGTAGCCGTGCAGGTTCATTTGCCCGAGGCCAATAGCGTGGCTCATGCGGTTGCCGCGCTCGATCGAAGGCACTGCCCGAATATTTGACAGGTCAGATACGCTGGTCAAGCCGCGGATCGCGGTCTCAATGGTGGCGGAAAAGTCCGGAGAATCCATAGTCTTGGCAATATTTAGCGAAGCTAGGTTACAGGAAATATCTTTACCCACCTGCTCATAGGTGAGGTCTTCGTTGAACTCGCTCTTTTCCGAGACCTGCAAGATCTCTGAACACAGGTTGGACATGGAGATCCGTCCCTTGATCGGGTTAGCCCGGTTCACGGTGTCCTCGTAAACAATATAGGGGTAACCGGATTCGAACTGGATCTCCGCCAAGGTCTGGAAGAAACGACGCGCGTCAATCTTCTTCTTGCGAATCCGCCCGTCCTCTACCATTTCCCGATAATGCTCGGTGATGGAAATATCGCTCATCGGTTTCCCGTAGACCCGCTCTATATCGTAGGGGCTAAACAGGTACATGGGTTCTTTATTGCGTGCCAGGTGGAAAGTAATATCCGGGATTACCACCCCCAAAGACAGGGACTTAATCCGGATTTTCTCGTCCGCATTTTCCCGCTTGGTGTCCAAGAATTCCATAATGTCGGGGTGGTGAGCGTTAAGATAAACTGCGCCCGCACCTTGCCGCGCCCCCAATTGGTTGGCGTAAGAGAAGGAATCCTCGAGCAGTTTCATTACCGGAACTACCCCGGAGGACTGATTCTCTATTTTCTTAATCGGGGCACCTGCTTCCCGCAGGTTAGTAAGCGAGAGGGCGACCCCGCCTCCGCGTTTAGAAAGCTGCAACGCAGAGTTGATGCCGCGCGCGATCGACTCCATATTGTCCTCGATACGCAGCAGGAAGCAGGAAACCAATTCCCCACGCGCTTTCTTGCCCGCATTTAGGAAAGTGGGGGTGGCCGGCTGGAAACGACCGGTCATAATCTCGTCTACTAGGTGCTTGGCAAGTTCCTCGTCCCCGCGCGCCAGGTAGAGCGCCACCATACATACCCGATCCTCGAAACGCTCCAGGTAGCGCTTACCGTCGAAGGTTTTCAAAGTATAGGAGGTGTAATACTTAAATGCCCCCAGGAAGGTGGGGAAACGGAACTTATAGGCATAAGCCCGCTTAAATAGGTCTTTGACGAACTGGAACTGGTATTGATCCAGAACTTCCTGTTCGTAATAACCCTCACTGACCAGGTACTTCATTTTTTCTTCCAGGTCGTGGAAGAACACCGTGTTCTGGTTTACGTGCTGCAAGAAATACTGCCGGGCTGCCTCTTTATCGGCCCAAAATTGGATCTTGCCCTCTTTGTCATACAGGTTCAGTTCCGCGTTTAAAGCGTGATAGTCCAGCTCGGGAGCGGGGGCGGTTTCTACTCCGGTGTCAGTTAGATTTTCTGCCAAAACTCATTCAGTCCTTTACGGCATATCTCAACATCTTGGGAGGTTCCCAAGAGTTCGTACTTGTACATAAACGGGATTTTTAGTTTTTGGGCGAGAATATCGCCAGCTAGACAATACGCTTTGCCAAAGTTCGTATTTCCGCTGGCAATAACGCCTACGCAGTGATCGCGGTTGCTTTTTTCGTTTAAGAACTTGATTACCTGCTTGGGCACAGCGCCTTTAATATTTCCGCCCCCATAAGTAGGCACCACAATCACATAGGGCTCATTGACATACAGGAAGGGGTCGCGAGGACGCAGCGGAATTCTTTTGTTACGAAAACCTAGTTTCTCTACAAAACGCTTAGTGTTACCGGTTGCGGAAGAAAAGTAGACCAGCAGAGGTTCCGTATCGCTCACCTTTGACCTGCCTTACTGTTTTCGTTTCTCGCTAATACCTGCTCTGGGATGCACTATTAATATTGCTTCCGCAATACCGCGCCCCTGGAGGGCGCGAAGTATCCGGAATATATTTTAAAAGCTTTTGGAGGATGCGCCCGCCTTAGGCAGTAGCCACCGCACGCGCGGCGACTGCTAGTCCCTTGATCTTATCGGGCCGGAATCCGCTCCAAGAATCGGAATCAGTTACCACTACCGGAGCCTGCACGAACCCTAAAGATTTTACGTGTTCGAGAGCGTTCGGATCTTGGCTCATATCAACTTCCGCGTAAGCAATTCCTTGCTTTTTGAGGGCGCGCTTAGTCGCATCACACTGCACACAACGGGGCTTAGAGTAAACGGTGATCGACATGTTTCTGCGCTCCTTATTTTCGCTTTCTTCATCTGCGCTATTCAAAGAATAACATCATTGTAGTTTTTCTGTCGCCAGATTTAGGCGATGAGGTAAACACTACACCTAGTAGCGACTTAACACCAGTACCCCAAGATAGTGTGTTTGGGGATAACCGGTGGAAAGAGGGCGAATTCCTGGGGATACCCAACGAACCCGAACAATCTACTAGCTGGACACCCGGCACCTGCCTGCCTTTTAGGGTGAAATCTAGTTCGAGATGATTGGTGAGCAGTTCCACCAAAATTGTGGATAAAAACTTTCACTGGCGTGTCGCAAGCGTCCGAGCACCCGGTCGGACTTTACCTATTACTTGCCGCACAGGAGAGAAGTTTTTCCTCCCGTACTAGTCCGCGTACAGGGGCGGATTTTGCCTCGCGCCCCGAAATCCGGAAAATGCTCTGGCATTTTCACGGATTTGATGCCCGGAGCCTACCCTGCGGCATAAATCCGCCCCTGCACGCTCAGTGGGTATCTCTCGGTTCTTGTTCCCGCTGAGATGCTTACGTGTGTGGTACCAGCGAGCGTGGAGCCTGGGTTTTATCCGAGTGGGTGCGGTGGGCATAAGAATTCGGAAAACGCCGCTACGTTTTCCGAATTCTTGGGCAGGAGGAAAAACCCAGGCTTCACGCGGAAAACGGCAGGAGGAAAAACTTCTCCCCCGCGCACAGAGCGAGAGGAAAAACCTAGGCTCCGCGCACTCACCCCAGACCCGCAGCACAGGAACACCAAATGTAGATAGGGTGGTACCCAGAACAGCTGACAATTAAGGAGCAGGCGATGAGTGAACGCATGAACGTGGAATCTTTCAACTTAGACCACACGAAAGTGGCGGCTCCCTTTGTGCGGGTAGCCGATCGCAAACAGCTACCAGGTGGCGATGAACTGGTCAAATACGATGTGCGTTTTTGTCAACCAAACCAGGCACACTTGGAAATGGACACCGTGCACTCGATTGAACATCTCACCGCGGAGCTGATGCGCAACCACACCGACAAATTGATTGATTTTTCGCCTATGGGTTGCCAAACCGGTTTTTATGCCCTGATGTTGGGGGTAGAACCTGACGAGTTCACGCAGCTACTAACGCTAACTTTTGAAGATATTCAAAGCGCCGACCAGGTTCCCGCGGCGAATGAGCGTCAATGCGGGTGGGGCGCCCATCACAGCCTCTCCGGGGCGCAAGAGGCTACTGCTCGTTTCTTGGCGGCGCGAGAAAGCTGGAACCAGGTTTACCGTTAGGAGAAAATCCGCAATGAACAGCTGTGACACCGTTATTATCTGCGCAGAACTGACCGAACTTGCTCCCTTTGTCAGTAGGGGGTGGTTACAGGAGTGCCTTGCTCACCGTTTTGCGGACTCCTACCAGCCACAAGACCCAGAAAAAGTATTCCCTACTCCTGTCAGAGAGCTCTCGGGGATGCGCTTTTACCCCCTGGAGTTACCGGAGATCCCCGGAGAAGTCTTCGGGGTACAAAGCGGGGTGGGAATGGTTAACGCTGCCCGCACCACTGCGATCGCGATTGAGGTATTAGGGGCGCGCCAGGTGCTATATTCGGGCACCGCTGGTGGTTTAGCCAAAGACAGCCAGGTGGGGGAAGTCATTTTCGGCGACAACTACGTGTTTCACAGCGCAGATGCTACCGCTTTTGGTTATCAACGCGGGCAACTCCCGGGCATGCCAGCTAACTATGCAGGTAACGAAAGATTACTAGCGAGCGTCCGCAGCCTCTTAACCGATCCTGGCACGGATACTTCACCCCGGGAAACCGCCGCCTCCCGATTTAAAAATCTTACTTTTGCGGGAGGAACGGAGCTTGCCAACGCTTTAAAGGAAATCCCGGCACGTTGCGGCACCATCGCCACCGGGGATTCTTTTATTACTGACGCTAATGTCAGTGCAGTACGCTCGGCCTTTCCGGGGGCTCTAGCTGCAGAAATGGAGTCGGCCGCCGCAGCCCAAGTGGCATTTTTATCCCAGATCCCCTTCTTGGCGGTGCGCTGCGTTTCCGACCTCTGCTCCCCGGAAGGGCAAGACGTCTATCACGGTAACGCCGCTGTTTGTGGGGCGCTCGCCGCGGCGGCCACCATCTGCCTCCTGGGAGCCTGCTAAACCTATCCATGCCGCCAGCAGCGTCACAGTTTGTGGCACAGATATCTGCTGTTTTTGCGGACGATTAAAACTTTCCCCTAGCCGGCGGGGTATGATATTCACGTAATCTGATTTGCAGTAGGAGAATAGTCATGTCCTCATCCCGTCCTCGTAAATTTAAAGTAATCATTGGGGTAATAGTAGGGGTCGCATTATTGTGTTCGGCTGTATTGATCGCTTACGCGGCAACCAGAGATTCGGGAACCCCGAAAGCCGCCGCTTCCACCACGACTTCTAAAAAAACTCCCGCTAAAACTAAGACCCCCAAAACTACCTCCACCACCACTACCCCCACTCCTACTCGTCCTCCGGTGGATTGCACTAAGGAAAAGTGTGTGGCCTTAACTTTTGATGATGGCCCCGGTCCGGACACTCCGAAACTCTTGGATACTTTAAAGGCGGAAAATGTTCCCGCTACTTTCCTACTGGTGGGTAAGGCGGTTGCCACTTACCCGGATACGGTGGCACGAGAGTTCAAGGAGGGGCACTCCCTAGGCGTTCATACCTGGAACCATCCGCAGTTAACTAAACTTCCTGACGACAAAATAGTCAGCGAAATAAACAGCACGGCAGATGCGATCAAGAAAGCTGCCCCGGATGCGCAGATTACCTTTACTCGCCCACCCTATGGAGCTTTTAACCCCCGGGTAATTTCCGTCTTGAAATCCTTAAATCATGCTGCTCTAATCTGGGATGTTGACACTTTGGATTGGAAGCATCGGGACCCTAATGCGGTACTAGCTCAGGTACAAAAGCAAACTAAACCGGGGTCGATTATTTTGATGCACGATATTCACCCCACCAGCGTGCAAGCAGTACCCGAGATCATTAAATACCTACGCTCTCAAGGGTTCACAATGGTGACGGTTCCCGAATTATTCGGAGGATCGCTCACTCCCGGTAAGATTTATTTTGATCAAAACATGGTTCGCGAATAATTGCGGCCACTAGGTTTTTCCGACAGGATTTCCCAGAAATACTGTATTTATTACCGGAGCTTTAAGGCTCCGGGGTAGTCATAGCATCTACTTCCGCATCGGGATGGGCAGCGATCAGATCGTGCAGTGAGGACGCGGAAGCAATCATCCGAGCCATTCCGTGGGTTCCCACTACCCCCGCAAGCGCGGTTCCTAACCCCATTTCGGCAAGAGCATCGGCTTTTAGTCCCGGCCAGCCGTGCAACTTCGTTTGTAGATCAGCGGGTATTTGCGCGAGCCCAATTCCGGCTGCAAATAATGCTCCCACTAAACCGGCGATAGTATCAGTTGCCCCTCCCAACTGTACCGCGAGGGAGGTGGCGCGGCGGAAGGCATCTTGTCCGCTAAGGGGCATCTCGGCATGCTCGATTTTCACGGCCTGGAGGATCCCCGCCACTGCCTGTAAGGCGGTAACTGCATAGGTGTTGTCACGCGGAGGTTTAAAATAGGTTTCCTCGGCTTGTTGCAACCATTCACGCCATTGTTCCCGGTGATCTGTAGGCAGCAACGCTATTCCCGCCCCCAAGTTAATCCGGTTTGCCCAAGTTTCCTCGCCGGGGAGCGGATCAGTAACTGCCCGACGGATCGCTTCCGTATAGATCACCGCTGCCTCACTGGCTAAAGGATCCACATGGGTTAGTTCGGTTACTGCCCGCACTGACTCTGCTGTCCACTGGGGATCTTTTATTCGGGTGAGCCCCAAAATAGCGCAGCGGCTAAGCGGACCGGCTCCGGAAGTGCGGCGGGTACGCAAATGAAAATAGGCGGTGGCGGAACGCATTTTTCGAGCGGGGTTTATATTGGAAATATCATTGCTGGTGGTTTCTAACACCACCCTAGTGGGGGCATCTATTTTGCGGGTTCCCCCGTGGTACCAAGCCAAATAACGGGTAGCGACGGCATCTAAGCCTTCTTCGGTGGTCAAATCGATTCCGGTGACCGCAACTTCTGCTATACAGATGCCCAACTGGGTGGCTTCCGACCATTCTCCGGGACTTAGACGTCCCGCAGCTCCCTGCATCCGGGGAGTTCCTTCTAGAGGAGGGGTTTTAAATTCGTAGCCGACCCCTAGCGCGTTACCACAAGCTTGCCCCACGAGGACACCACTAGCCCGATCTGCCATTATGGCTAGGGGTGCTTGTCCGCCGCGCCGGATCAAGTCATTTTCTTGATCGGTGCGTTCTGGATTTTTATCACGCGCTTCAGCCACTCTTTCAACTTTAATGCACCTACTAGTGGATAGGCGAGATTCCCCTGGCTATAACGCGTGGTTAGCGAAATAGCCAGGGGTGAGAGGCAGTAGTTGTCCTCTTTTGGCGAGCCCGCTCACTTGCGGCGAGCACGATAGGAAACTACTAGTCCCCCACATCCGAGTGCTATCAGGGCCGCCGACAGCGGACCAGAGGGATTGGCACCGGTCTCGGAAAGCACGGTCGGCTCCATTGCGGGTGGAGGCGGCGTTGAAGAGGTGGGGGGAGTAGGCGGAGGCGGGGCCTGGGGCAGGACATACTGTTCATCCGTTTCGGTTTCCGAACTTCTAAAAGCCTCCGTGCGCGAGTCCCCTTCATAGCTAGTGACAAACACATAAGTGTCTTTACATTCCAAACGTTCCAGGCTGAGCGGATTCCCGTCTTTGTCCTTGTCTACGTTATAGGTTCCGTTCTTTGCAGGTAGTTCGACCCTAGCTAAAGGTTCTTTCCCTTGTGCATCTTGATCTTTAATGGGCTGGGGCAGACAGTAAAGGTCATTGCGGACTACCGGTTCATCACCTTTCCATTTGCCGCTGCCCCCAAAATCCGGGTGGTCGTCGGGAAATCCACTCAGCTCTACCTGATCGGTCAGTATTTTTTCCTGTTTATCGGTTACTACTTTTGCTTGAGTTTTCACCCCGGGAGAAAACGGCAGCACTTGAGTTTCCGCTTCCTCAAAAAAGTTGGGGACATAGTCTGTTTTTAAGTAAGTACCCTCTGGCTGTAAATCGCGATGAGCAGCGGCTACAAAAGTATAGAAACCGGGTTTGTTTATCTTATAGGGATCGGTTTCGTTAGAGATAGTGACCCCCTGCTCTGCCTCCTGCGCATTTTTAGGAGTAGCGGGTATCTTCCAGGTTTTTAATGGCTGTGCCTCTGTTGGGATCTGCCCCGGGCCGCGCGCAGAGCTAAAAGGACCGTAGAGCGACAGGTCGATCATTACGGTTTGCCAGGTTTCCTTTCCGGTATTTTTCGCCCACGTTCCTTCCGGTTTCACCAAAATCGTGTCCGTTAGTCCCGTTCCTTGTGCTAGCGGTTTCATTTGTGATTGCGTCTGCGTTTTTACTGCAAAGAATTGGCGCGGATCAACACCTGTGGCTGCGCTGGCACTTATTTGCGAATTTGGCCCCGCAATCAGTAGATCTTGCCAGCGCGCGTGTTCCCAAATTTCGTAACTAACGGGCGGCAGTCCTGCCACCTGAACCTGCGCACTCACTTTTCCAGGGCCGGTTACCTCGATCGGGAGTTCTTTAACGGCGGCCGTGGAGGAAGTGCTCAGGGTTTTAGGTTGGCCTTTACTGGAAAAATGCGCCGGTCCCGTTAAGGTAACGCTTTCTTTGAGGCCACTCATCGGGCGCCCAGCCGCACTTTGAGGCACTGGCAAGCGCACGCTTCCTTGCGTGGATCCCGGGTTTACTTTTATTTCCGGGGCTCCCATCCGGTAGGGGCCGGCATAGGCGGCGGCTTGCTGCAAGAGCTGGGCTGCCCGTTGCTTAATCTGGGCGGAACCAGTTTGTTTGCTAAGAAGACGTCCTGATAACGAATGAATAGCGTAGACAGTAGCGCCCAGTTCTGGGTTGCCTTTATTGATAGCACCGCGAAGTTGTCCGGCTAGATAAGCTACCCGGTATTGCTGGGCGGCGGGAAAGACTACCGTTGTTCCTTTTACCTGGTATTTAACTTCGAAGGTAGCCCTGTTGGAGCGGTATTCTTGTCCCGCACCGATTACCCTACGCCCCTGATAATTAATCCATTTGTTTCGCGGCGAGTTGATCTGCCGATCGGTGGCGCAGACCGCCACTTTGCTACCGTCCGTGGATTTGCGGGCGTTTAGCTGCATTTTTGAGTCGCCATAGTTTTCCCAAGCTGCCCCCGGTCCGGCGGCTTGGGAAGTTCCTTGATCGGTAATAACCATAGCCGAGGTGATCATGGCGATGGCGGCGGCCAACCCTATGAGGCTGAGGCGTTTTCGGCGCCGGTATCGCTGCTGACGTCGGGGATTAATCCTTGAGGAAGAATCGGGGATCTGATTATTGTTTGCGGAAGTACTACCGCTGTTTTTTGCTGTTTTCATAGTCTCAGATTCCACCGCAGGAACCGGTAAAGCGAGATCCGAAAAATATTTTCAGAGTTTTTGGTAGCGATTTCCTCTTGGGGACAATCTGCGGGAACTATCCCCTACTTAAGCCGTTTTCCCCCAGGAATACCGTCCTATTTTTACAAAATAGCTGGACAAATCAGCCAAAATATACTTTAATCACAATAGAAACATTTATAACATCCGCAACTTACGTAACAAAATGGTCCCAATGGTTAGTAAGAAAAATATTTATAAAACAGCAGTCGGCATTCTCGCCCTATCGTTAGCAGTACTTTCAATTCCCCTGTCATCAGCGTTTGGGGAAACTGGCTTCCGGGCGGGAAACATCATTTCTGACGCCAATATGTACCAGGCGACCCCCTCCATGTCAGCTGCGGAAATTCAAAAATTCCTGAATACTCAAGGGGCAGCATGCCGCGGAAATGGATGTCTGAAAAACATCCGCCTAAACACCAGATCCTTTAATGCAGACCCGTACTGCAAGGGCAAATACCAGGGAGCAAACAACGAGCCAGTTTCGCAAGTTATTTACAAGATTTCCCAAGCTTGCCAGATCAACCCGAAAGTATTGCTAGTAACCATTCAAAAGGAACAGGCCGGAATTACGCAGAACTTAACAACGGCTAAACAAAACAAACTCACCGGTTACGGATGCCCGGACGGCAGACCCTGCAGTGAGCAATACTATGGGGTGCAAAACCAAATCTACCAGGCAGCACACCAGTTCCAGCGCTACCGCATCAAATCGCCAAAATACAGTTTCCGCAGCGGAATAACCGCCAACATCCAATTTTCTTACCAAAGCGGATGCGGGTCTTCCAAAGTAAAACTGGAAAACCAAGCGACCGCATCGCTCTACAACTACACCCCCTACCAGCCTAATCAAGCTTTACTTTCGGGTAACCCCGATCGCTGTTCCTCAGACGGTAACTACAATTTCTTCAAAATTTATCAGCGCTGGTTTGGCGATCCGCGCAGCACAATTTCCGCGGTCACACCGAGTGAGAAAGTTGCAGTTCCTCAAAGCGGGTACACCGGCACTTCCAATAACACCAAGGCCCAAGCCACCAAGGAACAGGTCGCTAGTGCCCCGGCTACTGGCAGCAACGCTAACGCCGCCCAAAAGGTAGGCTTGGCTAGTTCTAGATCCTCCAGCACTGCTACAACTGCAAATTCTCAGGCCAGTACCAGCCCCCAGTTGGCTAGCAATTCCAAGCCTGTAGATAGTTCCCAGGCTGCGAAGGATACGGCCGCTCAAAACGCTGCTGCGAAGGCCGCAGAGCAAGAAAAAGCTCAGCAGGAGGCAAAGGCAGCAGCGCAAGCAGCTCAACAGGCTGCCAAGGCGGCAGAAGCAAAGAAAGCGGCAGCCGCGGCTGAGCAAGCGCGCGCTACAGCCGCTGCCCAACAAGAAAAACCAACCCAGCCAAGTTCGGATTCCCAAACCGCTAAGTCTCAAAGCGAAGCGTCAGCCCAGCCCCAACCGACTACCGCCACCCCGGCCACAACCCTGCCAGCGAAGGCGGCTACTAAGCCAGCAACCTCCAGCAATAGCCCGGCTTTGGCCACTACTGGCACCATTGGCGGCTCGGCAACTATCTTGGCAATGGTCTTAGTGATAGCGGGTTGGAGGATTCGCAAAAACGTGATCGACAACCGCCCGATCCGCGTTAACTGCTAACGGACGCTAATACCTGCGCGATAATTTCTTGGGTCTGCCCCGGCCCGGTGGTCGCGCAGGTTTGCACTCCGGTGCGCACCGCCGGATAGTCATTTCCGTCCGGGTCAAGACGGTCACCCACAAATAGGACTTGGGCAGGTTCCAGCGCCGTTTGCGCAAGAAACTTCTCCACCCCATAGGCTTTATCGATCCCGCGCATAGTAATATCGACGGAAGTTGACCCGCCGGAAAGTACTGTTAACTCTGGTAGGAGCTTGCCGGCACGGGCAGCTAACTTTGCCCGTTTAGATCCGCTAGGATCCCAAGCATCTTTTGCATCCTTTGCTGCTTGTTGTCCGAGTGCGGAATAGGTTAGCTGCGAACCCCGGTTTTCGATTATTTCTCCTACCGGATTTTCGCACCAATAGCCGAGGGAACGAGCGACATCCTCTATTACTTTCCGCGCCTTCTCCACCTGCTCTGGAGCCATTTTCAGTACATACTGTGCCTTCCACTCCCCGTCTTCAAAGAGATAGTAGCGAGTACCGCAAGTGGGCAGTAGATGTAGCTGCTGAGGGCAGAAGTCTTGCTCCGCTAAAGGTTCTAACAGCTGGCGGGAAAATTGCCGAAAGGATCCCCCACTGATCACGCCGGTGGGTAAAGCGCAGGTAAGACGCGCGAAAACCCTCGCCATCTCGGGCGGCATTGCCTGTTTCGAGGGCGCCAACGTGCCATCCAGGTCAAATATCATCGCCTTAATCGCGCCCACTTATTGCCTTTCTGTCGCACTTATACAAGGTAGCCAAAAAGCCATTGTAAAGCTAAAACTAAAGCGGAACTGCATTTGCCTGGGGCAGCTTGGTTTAGCTACTTACTCCCGGATAATTGGAACCGAGGATCACCTCTCTAGATATAGCTACAGCACTGGCACCAAGAAGACTTAAGAATGGGATATCGCGACCATTTCCGCCTTTCAGCATTGCCATGTAATCGTTTTCACAATGGCGATTTTAATCTAGCGATTACCGTTCTTACCAGCGGTTTTACTGAGCTTAAAAACTAAAAATCGCCAAAAGTTCTCATATTTTTTGTCCCGACATTGACTCCCCTTCCAGAAAGCTTCTATAGTAAACATGTAAACGTTTCCACGAGGGAAAAAGTTCAACCGAACTTTTCGAATCGCCAGAACAGAAAGAGAGAAAATAAAAATGGCTACTTTGGTTGCTCCTTCGATTTCAATGTCTTCTACTCGGCTTGAAGAGCCGAAGATGGTTGCCTACATCGCTTTCATCTCCCTGATGGTAGCTGGTGTAGCGATCGCTTTGATCGGCGCGTTTTCCGCTTACGCGGTCACCGCGATCTTGGGCGGACTGCTGACCGCTGTTAGCGGATTCGGTTTCGCCTGGTCCACTGTTTATTTCCAGCTCAAGGGAGAATAGGTTTACCCGGCGTTTGCCTAAAACCATGCGCGTCGCTGCCAGCGACGCCTAAAGTCTCGCTGGACTAGAAAATATAGCTGAATAGAATCTCAGAAAGTCTAGGCGCCAACGCACTTACCGCATCAGGCGCCAAGATAGTCTGGACAGCCTCCTAACGATGCTAGTCTCGGCAGGCTCTCTCAAGACTGTTACTTTTGCGGGGCGGATGGATTTCCATCCGCCCCGCTTTTCTAATTTCAAGCCGAGGTTCGACACCTTCGGTTCTCTTTTAGCCAGGCATATTGGGCGACACCTTGACATTTTTGGGCACTACCCCAGTCACAGATCTTACAACTGCTACTGACAGGCACCCCAGAGCCGCCTTAGCTAAGGAGCCAGGGACAAATAAAACGCCATATATTTAAAAAGGGCGGGCAGGTTCTTTTTGATAAGAACCTGCCCGCCCAGTTACGGCAACTAGCAGCTACCTAATCACTCCAACGGAGTAACTCCTACAGCGACATATCAACCACGGCACGGCCTTGTACCTTGCCCTGAGAAAGCAGCTTATAGGTGGCGCCGGCTTCTTCTAGCGGAATCCGCTTGGTAACAATCTTCCGGTAATCAATCATTCCCAGATCTGCCATCCGGATTACCTCCGGCAGATCCTGGCGGGTACGGGCACCATACGACCCCAGGATGTGCTGAGAGCGACGTACTAGACGGTTAATCTCTACCTGCGCAGTTTGTACTCCGGCACCCAGACCGATCGGCACCATGCGGCCTCCATCTTTAAGCACATCCAGGGCAGTGGTCCAGGTTTCCGGACGCCCGAGCGCCTCGAAAGCCACATCTACGCCCTTACCGTCGGTGATCTTGAGGATTTCCGCACGCGCATCCTGAGTGACCGAATTGATCACGTCGGTGGCACCCAATTCTTTAGCGCTGGCGAGCTTGTCATCGGAAATATCGATTGCCACGATCTGGCTGGCGCCAAAGGCTTTGGCGATCTGAATAATGTTAGAACCCACGCCTCCGGTAGCAACTACCGCCACGGATTCACCAAAGTGCAGGTCAGCACCGCGGCGTACCGCTCCATAGGCGGTCATAGCTGCGCAACCAATAATTGCCGAGGAAACTAAATCCATACTAGAAGGCACAACCGCTACGGAAGTGGAAGGCACTACCGCGTATTCGGCGAGCCCACCCATGGAGTACATGGCGATTTCACTGCCATCTAGATCGGCCAGACGGGTGGTGCCGTCATAGAGTTTGCCCTGCAGGCGGTTCAGGTCAAAGAAAGGCGCGCATAGGTCGTCACGCCCAGACGCACAGGCTTCACACTGACCACAAGGCATAAGGAAAGCTCCAGAAACATATTGGCCAACTTCCAGCCCGGTGTGTTCATTGCCTTCACCTAGCTCCACGATTTGCCCGGCAACTTCATGTCCGAGGACGCAGGGCTTGGGGAAGTCAATAGCTCCCCCAATTACATGCAGGTCAGAGTGACAAAGACCGCAGGCAGCGACTTTGATGAGTACCTCGCCCGCCTTGGGATGGGGGGTACGAATCTCATTTACTTCCAGTCCCTTCTCAACATCACGAAGAACTGCGGCCTTCATTGTCTCGGGAATCGTCATATCCTGCTCCTTTGCTAGTGTTCAAATCTTAATTTTTTCAGCCTTGACGGGTGCAGCTACCACAGCTACTCCTGCCAGTTACTTCCAGTATCGTACAGATTTGAATCTTTGTCCATACATTTTGACAAAAAGTTGTTTTTTTACCGAAAGATTTTATTAAAGAGGACGTACGCGGGACTATAGACACAAACAAAAACGCTGCATAAGAAAATTCAAGACAGTTTCGACATGCGTTGGTATTACTATATAAATGTAATTACAATAGCTCTAACGGGTTGCGCTGACCGGAACGTTCCGGGGTTTCCCTAGCCTTACCCCTTAGAGACAACAAACTACAGATACTGCCTCTAACCCTAGAGCCCGCCGCGATGGTGCCGCGAACACCCCAGTATCTACCGGATCCTAGAAAGGAAACCATGCTTGACCTCACTCCTGGTTTAATCGCTATCTTGGTAGCCTGTGCCCTGATGTGCGGACTGGCAAAGACTGCTCTTCCAGGGCTAGCGTGCATACCGGTAGCTATCCTGGCAGCAGTAATGCCTACCCGTCCCTCCACTGCCCTAATGCTGCTGATGCTGCTCACCGGGGATTTACTGGCCATCTGGACCTACCGCCGCGATGCTGACTGGAAAGTTCTGCGCGGCTTGTTCCCACCGGTAGCCGTGGGGGTAGCTATCGGCGCCGTTTTTCTGGCAAAAGTATCTAACCAGGTAATGAAAGTTTCTATCGGGATTATTATTTTGGCGCTGACTGCCCTCACCCTGGGGTTAATCTGGTATGCGCGTCGCACCGGGCACGACCTGGCGACCTCGATGAGCACTTCCCTGCCCGCGCGGCTTTTTTACGGTTCCCTGTCGGGCTTTACCACTATGGCAGCCAACTCGGGAGGCCCAGTGGTCTCCCTGTATTTCCTGGCCTCCCGCTTTGAAGTCCGCCGCTTCATGGGCACTCAAGCCTGGTTTTTCTTTATCGTAAACCTGCTAAAACTACCCTTTTCCGCCGGTATCGGCTTGATTGACCGGCAAATGCTGCTAATCGCCCTATGCCTAGCTCCCCTAGTTCTCGGGGCAGCACTACTAGGGCGCTGGTGGATAGGGCGTATCGACAATAAGATCTTCGATCCGATTGTCACTACCCTAACCATCGTTTCCGCAGTGTTCTTACTGCTCTAGCCGCGAGTGCGCCGCGTAATCTGCGGGCGCGGGAAACCTGATAAGCGCGGGGAAAGATTTTTCCTCCCGCCCAAGAATTCGGAAAAAGACCGCAGGCATTTTCCGAATTCTTATGCCCACCGCACCTGCTCGGATAAAACCTTTCCCCGCGCCTATTTACACTCAATACCCCCCACACTTTTTCCCTGCATTTCACCGCAGTAAGAAAATAACTGAAAGCTAATCCCATAATCGGTTCCACACGGGTTATTCAGCAGATGCAAACGCGGGGGCGAGCTGAGCTCGCCCCCGCGTATCAGGTAACTGACCTACAGATTTTCACCTATAGATTTAGCAGTTACTTGCTGTAAATGTGCTCCATGTAGGATTCGATTTCATCCAAGGAGCGTCCGGAAGTTTCCGGCATAATCTTGAACAGCACCACCGCAATGATCAGGTTCAGTACCCCGTACATTGCGTAGGTGGGGCCACCGCCCAGAGCAGCAATCATCGGCGGGAAGGTCCAGGTGATAATGGCGTTCATAATCCACATGCAGAAGATGGCAGTACCATTCATAATTCCGCGCACATTTGCGGGGAACATTTCGCCCAACATTGTCCAGACTACGGTACCGTTCGAAGACTGTACCACCAGCATGAATAGCGACATCATGAACAGCACCAAGTACCCGGCCCACACCGGTACACTGCCGGCTGCATCATGAGGAGCAATCACAAACTGGAAGATTAGGGCGATTCCCAGCAGCAGGATACCTACCAGGGTAACGTCCCAGATCAAAATAGTGCGCCGACGGAACTTGGTAATCAGAATCAAGCCGATTGCCGAGCCCACTACGCTCATCACGCCGTTAGCGACCTGCGCAGTAATCGCGGCAGAGGTTCCCATACCGGCAATACCCAAGACTTTCGGGGCGTAATACATAACGGTATTTACCCCGGTAGTCTGGTTTACAATCGCCAGGAATATACCAACGAACATTAGTTTACGCAGCCAGGGCGTGTTCATTACGTCGCGGAAAGTACCCTTCTTGCCATGTTTTTCATTCTGGCGAGCCTCGACCATCTCGTAGAGTTCCTCGGTAAGATCCCCATCTTTCTTCGGGTCACGTACCCGCTTCAAGGAACCAATAGCGGCGTAAACTTCCTGCTGCAGCACATGCCAACGGGAAGATTCCGGCATCAGATGCATCCCGATCCACAGGGCAACGGCAGGCACTGAACAGAGCACAATCATCCAGCGCCAGGCAGCGCCGTTACCGGCCGAAACCGTCATATTGGAGATGAAATCATGTGCTGCCTGCACATCGTGACTACCCAGGTGCTTAGACACGATTGCGTTCAAAGCATCCCAGGAGTATTCTCCGGCCTTCACTACCCCAGACGGATCCGATTTTACGGTAATCTTGGGTCCACCGTGAGCTGAGTTAATGATGGCATTCATGGAGAAGGCTAACAGCTGGCCGACCACAATCATCAGCTGGTCAACAGCCACGATGGTACCGCGAATGCGCTTAGGCGCAGTTTCCGCCAGGAATACCGGCACCGTTGCCGAGGCGCCACCAACGGCCAACCCCAGGATCAGGCGGAACGGATACATTACCCAAATATTGGGGGCAAAAGTATTTCCGAGAGCGCCGATCAGGAACAGAATCGCCAGCATGATGATGTTGTGCCGGCGTCCATAACGGTCGGAGAGCCGTCCTCCAAATAGCGCCCCGAAGGCTGCGCCGAGGGTAAGAATACCGCCAATCGCGCCCTCTTGAGCCGGGGTGATCCCCATACCGCCCGCGCCGTGGGGCATATACATATAGGGCAAGGCCCCGGAGATAACCCCGGTGTCATACCCGAATAGCAGGGAGCCGAGGGTGGCCACCGCGGCCACGGCGATAACTCCGCGATGCTTTCCCGATGCTGGGGTTTCCTGCATCATTTCGCGCAGTTTATCTTTACTTAACTCGTTGAGAGGAGTTTTTTCATTATATTTTTCCACTGGTCAAACTTTCTTCATTTAAGGGAGGGGTTATTTGTCGTAAGTGGTGGTTCCGCTTACCTTGGGGACTTCGTGCCATTTACCGTCTGCGGCTGAGGCCACGGTTGCCTGGTCAATCTCGGCTGCAGACCAGCCATCGGCAACTGAGGGTGCCACCTGGTCACCGGTTAATACACCCGACAGGAACTGGAAGCACTCGACTGCTTTCATATCATCAAAGCCCATCGAAGTACCTGCCCCGGGCTGGAAGCGCGAGAAATGCGGATAATGCGGATTTGCCATCGAGCGCACATACCCGTGAATAACCCCATTATCCTGTCCGATACATGCCTGTAGATCATTGAGATATTCAAAGTTCCAACGCACCGAACCTTCGGTACCATAAACTTCCACAATGTACTCAGCACGCGGGCCCACGCTCACGCGAGAAGACTCCATAGTCCCCACCACGCCGGAATCAAAACGCACCATCATGGCCACATAGTCCTCGTTCCCGACTTCCTTCTTTTCATCAGAAACTTCCCAACCAGTATGACCCACACCGGCCTTAGTAGGAATAGGACGTTCTTTAATAAATGTGTCAGTAAGCGCCGAGACCTCGCTAATCCGGTCACGCAACACATATTGCACCAAATCAGCCCCGTGACTCATCAGGTCACCGACCACACCAGCACCTGCCTTTTCCCGGTCATAACGCCAGGTATAAGGCCCTTCAGGACTAGAAGCATAATCAGCGATCAACCAACAACGAACATTAGTAATCCGCCCCAGCTTCCCCCGTGCAATCAGTTCCCGCGCTTGCTCAACCGCCGGGGTATGGCGATAGTTAAAACCAACCGCCGTGTTAAGCCCCGCCTTCGCCGCAGCCTCAGCAATCTCCCGCGACTCAGCCGCACTTACTCCCATCGGTTTTTCAATCCAGAAAGGCTTGCCAGCCTCCGCCGCCGCAACCGCAATTTCACGATGCAAAAAGTTCGGCGAACAAATAGACACTACATCCACTTCCGGATCTGAGAGCACCTCCCGGTAATCAGCAACCGCTTTCTCAAAACCCAAAGCATTAGTTGCCAGCTCTTGGGTCTGCGCGATCGGATCACAAGCAACCACCAAACGCACCTCAGCTCCCAACTCGGGGAAACGCTCAGCCATCGCCTTATAGGAACGCGTATGCAAGCGCCCCATCCAGCCCAGGGATATTACCCCTACGCCGATTTTTTTCTTATCGGACATATAAACTCCTTACCCAGCCACCATCGGCTGTCATCCATTCAGCGCGTCGGAGCCTCCCTGCTCGCTAACGCACGCCCTCCAATGTAACCGAAATATTTCTGGTTGTCTACATTTGACTTAACATTGTTACATTTAATAATCAGATGGGGTAAGGACCTGAAAATATAAAGAGGCGCGGGGAGAGTTTCCCCGGGCATTTGCCCGATAAAACTCTCCCCGCGCCTGCAGCTATCAGGAACCAGACAAAAGATCTTACCAGATCTTAAGCGCTACGGTCCCCTCAAAAAGCTATCGAAAACCTACTTAGCTTTCTCAATGATTTCGCTAACCCGCCAACGCTTGGTTTTGGACAGCGGACGAGTCTCCATAATCCGTACCAAGTCGCCGGTGCCGCATTCGTTGTTCTCGTCGTGCACCTTGTAGCGCTTGCGGCGGTTGATCACCTTGCCGTACAAGCGGTGCTTAACGCGATCTTCTACCTGCACTACTACGGTCTTGTCCATTTTGTCGGATACCACGTAGCCCTGCAGCACCTTGCGGTGATTACGCTCTACCGTAGCGGTTTTCTCTGTTTCTTCGCTCATGAATCCTACTCCTCAGCCTGCGGAGCGGTACGAATACCGAGCTCCCGCTCTCTAGCGATGGTGTAAATGCGGGCAATATCGCGACGCAACTGCCCGATCTGTCCACGATCCTCACCAGCACCGGTGGCCAGCTGGAAACGCAGATTGAACAGCTCGGTCTTAGCTTCGTCTAGTTTCTGGGAAAGCTGTTCTTCATCCAGCAAATCCAAATCAGACATTTTAAGGCCCTTTGCCATTACTGATCACCGCCTTCACGACTGATGAACCGGGTCTTAATCGGCAGCTTGTGCTGCGCACGGCTCATCGCTTCCCGAGCGACGTCTTCAGACACGCCCGCCAATTCGAACAGTACGCGACCGGGTTTCACCGGAGCCACCCACCATTCGGGAGAGCCTTTACCAGAACCCATACGAGTTTCTGCCGGCTTCTTGGTCAGCGGACGGTCAGGGAAAATGTTGATCCACACTTTACCGCCACGCTTAATGTAGCGTGTCATCGCGATACGAGCGGCCTCAATCTGCCGGTTAGTGATATAGGCGTGATCAAGAGCCTGAATCCCGTATTCGCCGAACGCCAGTTCGGTACCGCGCTTAGCCATGCCCTTACGGTTGGGGCGATGCTGTTTGCGCCATTTAGTCCTACGAGGAATTAACACGTTACTCCTCCGTTCCGTTTTCTTGCGGCTTCTCGGCCTCGGCTACCGGCTTTTCAGCAGGAGCTTCAGCTGCGGGTGCCTCTTTTTCCGAGGACGCAGCCTCGGCGTTTTCTGCCGAAGCCTGGGCAGCGGCCTCTTGCCGGCCTTCGCCGCGTCCGCGACGTCCACCGCGTCCGCCATCCCGACCAGCGCGTCCGCGACGTCCACCGCCGCGGCCACCCCGTCCACCGGATTCCGCCTGTTTACGAGCAAATTCGGTTTCGGTGAGGTCGCCTTTATAGATCCACACTTTCACGCCGATGCGTCCGAAAGTGGTGTGAGCTTCATAGAAGCCGTAATCGATCAGGGCTCGCAGCGTATGCAACGGCACCCGACCTTCGCGGTAGAACTCTGAACGTGACATTTCTGCCCCGCCCAGACGGCCCGAGCACTGCACCCGGATACCGAGGGCTCCCCCGCGCAGCGCCGACTGCATGCCTTTACGCATTGCGCGCCTAAAGGACACGCGGGCAGCGAGCTGTTCGGCGATTCCTTGTGCCACTAGCTGCGCGTCGATCTCGGGGTTCTTAACCTCGAGGATGTTCAGCTGCACCTGCTTACCGGTGAGTTTCTCCAGATCGGCGCGCAGGCGATCGGCTTCTGCACCGCGCCGGCCAATGACGATACCGGGGCGAGCAGTGTGCAAATCGACCCGTACCCGGTCACGAGTACGTTCAATATCGATCTGCGAAATCCCGGCGCGCTCCAGGCTTTTCTCCATGACCTTGCGAATGCGCACATCTTCATCTACGAAATCACTGTAACGCTGTCCCGGCTTAGTGGAGTCCGAGAACCAGCGGGAACGGTGATCGGTGGTGATACCTAGCCGAAAACCGGTAGGGCTAACCTTTTGTCCCATTAGTCGTTCTCCTCTTCCTGTTTGCCGTCAGAAACCTCGATCGTGATGTGGCTGGTCCGCTTGAGGATTTGCCCAGCGCGCCCTTGTGCGCGCGGACGGAACCGCTTCATCGTGGGGCCTTCATCTACGTATGCCCGCGAAACTTTCAGTTCCGCAAACGTCTCTTTGTCGCCAGACCGATCAGCTTGAGCGGCGGCGTTGTACATTGCGCTGCGAAGCACCTTGCGAACATCAGTTGCGACCGCTTGCGGAGCGAAACGCAGGATGTCGTAGGCCTCGAGGGCGTTCTTGCCGCGAATCATGTTCACGACGCGACGCGACTTCTGCGGCGTAGAGCGCACGAAACGCGCTTTCGCCATGCCTTCCATCTTTGCCTTCTTTCTCTTCCGGCGCGCCTAGCGGCGGCGTGCCTTTCGGTCGTCCTTGTCATGTCCGCGGAAGGTACGAGTAGGAGCAAATTCGCCCAACTTGTGACCAACCATATTTTCGGTGATGTACACCGGAACGTGCTTGCGTCCGTCGTGTACCGCGATAGTGTGCCCAATAAAATCGGGGGTAATCATAGAGCGGCGTGACCAGGTCTTGATAACCGACTTTTTATTGGCGTCATTCAGAGCGTCGACTTTTTTCATCAAATGGTCGTCGACGAAAGGACCCTTCTTTAGGCTACGTGCCATGATTTATCTCCTACCTAACGCTTCTTGCCGGTCCGCCGACGACGCACAATAAGGCGATCGCTGGCTTTATTCGGACGGCGGGTACGACCCTCGGGCTTACCCCAGGGGCTAACCGGGTGACGACCACCGGAGGTACGGCCTTCGCCGCCACCGTGCGGGTGATCAACCGGGTTCATTACCACACCACGTACCTTCGGACGCTGTCCCTTCCAGCGCATCCGTCCGGCCTTACCCCAAGTGATATTGCCGTGGTCAGAGTTGCCAACCTCGCCGATGGTGGCGCGGCAAGCAGCCTCTACGTTACGGATTTCCCCGGAGGGCATACGCAACTGGGCGTATTTGCCTTCTTTCGCCACTAGCTGCACGGAAACCCCGGCGCTACGAGCGATCTTGGCTCCCCCACCAGGACGCATCTCCACCGCGTGAATCACAGTACCCAAGGGAATGTTGGTCAGCGGCAAGCAGTTGCCAGGCTTAATATCGGCAGCCGGCCCCTGTTCGATGCGGTCGCCCTGATGCAGTTTATTGGGGGCGATGATGTAACGCTTGTCGCCATCTGCATAGTGCAGGAGAGCGATATTGGCGCTGCGGTTCGGATCATATTCGATGTGGGCAACCTTTGCGGGCACCCCATCTTTGTCGTGACGACGGAAATCAATCACGCGGTAACGGCGCTTATGCCCCCCGCCACGCCGGCGGGAAGTGATACGGCCGTCGTTGTTACGTCCACCGGTTTTGTGGATAGGACGCAGCAGAGACTTCTCCGGATGGTCGCGAGTGATTTCCGCGAAATCGGAAACCGATGCGAAGCGACGCCCGGGAGTAGTCGGCTTGTATTTACGAATACCCATTACTTGTTCACCCCTTACGCAGACGCTTCGTTGAAGATATCGATTGTGCCTTCGGCGAGGGTAATAATGGCGCGTTTGCCATCTTTCCGCTTGCCATATCCGGTACGAGTACGTACCCGCTTACCTTTGCGCGCAATCGTGTTTACGGTCTTTACTTTCACATCGAAGATTTTTTCGATGGCGATCCGAATCTCGGTCTTATTGGCTTTGGGGTCTACCTCGAAAGTGTATTTCCCCTGATCCATCAGGCCATAGGCTTTTTCCGAGACGATCGGGCGGTAAATAATATCCCGCGGGTTCTTAGTAACCTCGAGTGCCATTGCTTTACGCCTCCTGTCCGGTCTTATCGGCGATGAACTGGCGAATCGCGGCCTCGGTGAAGATAACGTCCTCGTTGTTGAGCACGTCGTAGGTGTTGAGCTGGTCAACCATTAGCAGGTGAACCTGCGGCAGGTTGCGCACCGACAATACCTGTTCTTCTTCCGAGCGGGTCAGCACTACCAGGACGTAGCGCTGATCTACCAGGGATTCAATGTGTTCGCGACCCGCCTTGGTCGAGGGGGTTTCCCCGGCAACCAACTGGGACACGAGATGCATACGATCCTTACGTACCCGATCAGACAGGGCGCAAGCCAGAGCCGCGGCCTTCATCTTCTTGGGGGTGCGCTGGGAGTAATCGCGCGGGTGCGGGCCATGTACGACTCCGCCGCCACGCCACTGCGGCGCGCGAATCGAGCCTTGACGAGCCCGACCGGTGCCTTTCTGACGCCAAGGCTTCTTGCCGCCGCCACGCACCTGACCACGGGTCTTCGTGGAGTGAGTACCCTGACGAGCCGCCGCGAGCTGGGCGTTAACTACCTGGTGCATCAAAGCAATATTGGGATCCCGATCAAAAATGCTGGCGGGCAGATCAACGCTGCCTACTTCTTTACCAGCGGGATCAGTTACGTTTAGCGAAAGATTAGTCATAGTTACGCACCTTTCACTGCACTACGAATCAGGACAATGCCGCCCTTGGGACCGGGAATAGCACCGGTAACCAAGACAATGCCTTTTTCGGCATCGACTGCCTGAACTTTAAGATTTTGGATGGTACGGCGATCCCCACCCATGCGTCCGGCCATACGTAGGCCTTTGAATACGCGTCCGGGGGTGGCACAAGCGCCGATGGAACCAGGTTTGCGGTGGTTACGGTGAGCACCATGGGAGGCGGAAACGCCGGCAAAGCCGTGACGCTTCATAACCCCGGCGAAGCCTTTACCTTTGGTCTTTCCGGTAACATCCACTTTCTGGCCGACTTCAAAAATGTCGGCAGCCAGTTCCTGGCCAAGAGTAAATTCGTCATCTCCGCCAGTGCGCACCTCTACCAGGTGGCGACGGGGGCTGACGCCTGCTTTATTGAAATGGCCGGCAAGGGGCTTGGTGACTTTGCGCTGGTCAATCTGGCCGAAACCGATTTGAATGGCGGTGTAGCCATCGGTTTCTTGGTCGCGAACCTGCGTCACCACGTTCTTGTCGACCTGCACGACGGTGATGGGAACGACTTTTCCGTCCTCGTCCCAAACCTGCGTCATGCCTAGCTTGCGGCCGAGAAGTGCCCGAGTGGGTACTGCGGCAGCCGGCTGGGTCTGCGTGGTCATAATTATTTTCCTTAGAGTTTGATCTCGATGTTTACGTCAGCGGGCAAATCGAGACGCATTAGCGAATCGACTGCCTTAGGCGTCGGGTCGACAATATCGATGAGCCGTTTGTGCGTACGCATCTCGAACTGCTCACGACTGTCCTTGTACTTGTGTGGCGACCGAATCACGGTGAACGTGTTCTTTTCGGTCGGCAAAGGTACTGGGCCTACCACTGTGGCGCCCGCGCGCTGGACCGTTTCCACGATCTTTTTCGCGGACGAGTCAATGACCTGGTGGTCATACGACTTCAGCCGGATGCGGATTTTCTGTCCCGCCATTCCGTCTACCTCTTCTTCTTCCGTAGATGTTTCCCCGGTGTTTATCCCGGGCCTGCCAGGGGATTTCCTCCCTTGCTTGCGCTAAGGTCGCGAGGGCGAACTTAGCCGGTTGCAAGCGCAAGAATCCCTAAAAAGTTTAGGGAGGTGATCTGTGCGATTCCTGGCGAACTGTTTCACCAGGCACGAATCGATTCCTGCGTTCTTGCTGCCGGGCGCTAGGAGAGCGGGTACGCAGAGCGCACCTTTCAACTAGAGCCAGTAAACTACTTTAACGCGCTCGCCAGAACCCTTTCAAGCTGCACTCATGTGAATGACCCCACGTCCCCGCATCCGGGCGTGTCGCGGCACTCATTTTCTGCCGCGCAAGGGTTGCTTTTAGTATCATTCTGCGCGAAAACTAGGTTTTTCCTCCCGCGCGCACGATTCGCAGGAGGCACAGCGCATAGTAATCCCCCGCGCGGGCTTGGAACCGCGCGGGGGATGGAGTTTTTTAGGCTACGGCGGAATTAATTAGCGGCAGCGGGGGTTTCTTCTTCTTGGCGACGGCGCCGCGCGGCGGCAACCAGGATCCCGGTACTAAAGAGTACGCCCGCTGCGATCAGGAACGGCACCACGTAGACACCGGTCTTGGGCATATGCGGCTTCGCTGGAGGCGGGGTCACGGGAGCGGGAGTTTGTTCCGCCATCATCTTGGGGGTAACCGAAATATTGAAACTCCATACGTGCAGGTCAGGATTACCGGAGGGCATGGTAATCAGGAACGGCTTGATGCGACCATATTTATGGGTGGTGTCTGCCGGTTTCTGGTCACTCACCAGGTAGAGCCCCACCGGCAGGTTAGTGAAGGTCACGTTGCCCGCGTCATCGGTAGTCATGGTTTTTGCCGGTTCTAAGCCTTTGGCCTCAGCCTGCTTAACTGTCATCTTTTGCAGTTGCGTCCAGTCGGCGGTAGGTAAATCTACCCCCTTGACCCGGTTAATCTGAATCACTTGTCCCCCGGCCGGACCGTTGGGCAAGGCTCCCGGTTTGGGGTCATCGTAAGGATTGGCAGCAGTCTTGCTTATATGTAGCTGTCCGAGGCGCGCCGGGTTGAAACTTGTCGGGTCGAGACCGGTGATATCACCCACCACTACTGGTTGATCCGATTGCGGTGAGGCCATCGCCGAGGTTGGTACCAGGGCAAGCATTAGTGCGGCCAGCATCCCCAAGCCGGCTTTCAGCTTGCGTCGCATGCTGTTCACTGTGTCCTCCTTGCTTTTCGTGGCGGGTAATGAGTAGTCATCTCGGCGTCGGTGGCGGGGATTCCGCCACTGGCAATCGGGGGTGATTCCCCGGATGTTTCCTTATTTTCTTCTTCGTCCTCGTCGCGGCGGCGCTGCCTCCACAGCCACCAACCGAGCAGCAGGGCTGCTAGGCAGGCCACAAAGATTATGGCTCCCATCCACCATGGCCATTCCAGCTTGCCGGCTCCGGCGAAGGGATCGGTCTTATCCATCGGCACCCGCTCCCCGGTCACTAACAGCCGGTGACTGTTGATTCCGTAGGGCGTGCAGGTGAGGACGGTTAAAAGGTCTTTGCCTTCTTGCCGCTGCAGGCTTTTCACCTGGTTGGGGCGGACTACCCGAATCCAACGCACCTGGTATTTGAGCTCTTGCCCCGCTACCTGTATATAGATAGCGTCACCTTTCTTAACCTTGGTGAGGTTATCGAGCAAAGTGGCTGTTGAGAGCCCGCTATGCCCGGTGAGTACCGCGTGCGTTCCTTTCCCCCCGACCGGGAGTGAGGATCCGTATAGGTGCCCGATTCCGCGTTCTAGGGTGTCTGGTTGAGAACCGTGATAGATAGGTAAATCTACTTTGATTCCCGGGATTACCAGCCGCCCCATCTCCGGGACGATATTTAGTTGTTTTAGATACACCTGATAGGGGTTGTTGTCTTTGGCTACCCGCGCCAACCAGGGATCCAGGATGGGAGCACCCGGAGTATGTCGGTTATACGCTTGGGCTGCCTTGAAGGATTCAGTCAGCTGCTGCCTATTAAGATGTTTTCCTGCTTTTGAGTATTCATAGGCGATCTGGAGTTGGCGGGCATTGTTCCATTGGGTTGCCACCACGGGGTATAACAACACCGCAATACCCGCCAACGCCAGGATTACAGGAATCAGAGTGGAACCGCGGCTGCGTTGAACTTTGCCTTTACGCTGCTCGGTTTCTCCGCTGGTTTTCTCTTTCTTCCCCAATTTTCGCCTTGCTATTTAGTGTCGGGGAGCAGGGTTGCTCCCCGACACTTTATTTTAGTTACGCGCGCACCCGATTGCGACGAGCATAGTAGTATGCTCCGCCCAAGAGTCCGGCTGCCACGATCAGGAAGAGGGCAATGCCCGCTCCACCGGTTAGGGGCAGCTTAGACAGAATGTCCGAGCTCTTCAGGGTGTTCTCGTACTCGGTTACTACCGGTTTATTATCTGTGGCCGCAGTCGTTACCGTGCTTTCGTCAAAAGTGACTTTAACTACGGCGTTACCCAACTCGTATCCGGTAGGTGCCTTGGTCTGCACCACGCACAGACCATTAGCATGCGCACCTATAGCAGTTTTGGATATTTCTCCCGCTTTCAATCCGGTAAACACTGCTTTACCTGTGGTGGAAGGATCGCCAGTGGCCTTGGAGTCACAGGCATAAACATCAAAGGTGGCACCCTTAGCGTTAAGATCGATCGTACCATCAACGTTATTAATCTTCAGTTTAGCCATATGATCTTCAGTGCCGCCCGGGCCGGTACCGCTTCCGCCGCCTTCACCCTTTTTGGACTCGAATTTGTAATCAGCAGCGTTCTTAGCCACCCACTTGTCAGCAGACTGCGTCCAAATGGGGTCGCCCTCAGGAGCAAGTTTACCGGTCAGGGTTACGCGCAAGACCTTCTCCTTGTAGTTGAGAATTTTAGCTAGCCCGCTATCGGTCAGCTTAATCCCGTACTTAGGATCGGTAATCTTTTGGTAATCCCCGGCTGCCAAAGTCGCTACCACCGAAGTGCCATCAACAATCTCCACTTTCACAATCCTAGAGTTGCTATCATCCACTTTCAGCGGACCCGAGGGGGTATCAGTAACCTGATAGCTCTTGAACGCGTCTTCTCCGTCGGTCAACGTAGGAATCGGCGCATCAATCTGGAATGTCATCTCCGTTCCGGGTACGAGCACCGTATCCTTATCGGTAATATTCGTTTTGGTGATTTTACCGGCAGAACCGTTCTTGGGGTACACGGTCACGGTATCCATCCAGGTTCCAGTATCCGGATCGGTCATTGGAATCAGAATCAAGGACGGCTTTGCCACCTTTTTACCGGAAGGAGCCGCAGTCTGGGTCAAGAGATACAAACCAGGCTTGACCTTAAACGAAGTCTTGCCATTTACCAAATCTTGGGTTTGTACAGCTCCGGTTTCTGTTGACGCCTTGAAGTTAGCGGGAGTCGCCTTGGTGGCTGCATTGTAACCAGCAGTGGTGGTTACATCGTAGTCACCTTTTGTCAGCTTGAAAGTACCCGAATCCAGTGCCTTGGTGGCATCGAAATGACCGCTCTTACCATCGGCGGTAACTCCGGTCTCACCTACCTGCGGCTCTACCGAAATCGTGTACTCTTTATTTTTATCAATCGCGGGGGCAGCGCTGGCGCCTGGAGCACCCACTGCTACCAGACCCAGGGCAGCCATGCCCAAGGCGGCAGCTGTAGCCATCCCCCTCCGAACAAATTTCTTTGTGTTAGAAAACATTTTTACCTCATTTATGTATTTTGATTGTTTACGTTGGAAAATTTTCTTAGCTTCTTTGTTTTAAGATCTTTGCGCGTTACCCCCTGTTAACCCAGGGTCACTGCCGGACCGGAAAAATCTTTCACGAGCTAAAGACTGTCTCCAGGCAGCAAGCATCCACCCCGCAGGTAGACGTGGCAGGCACGCGCGGTGAATTATTTTCATTCGCGCCTCCTATGCCACATCACGGCTGCCGAAGCGGCCACCAGGGAGATTCCCAGTAGCCACAACCAGGGTAAATAGCCACCGGTCAGGGGTAGTTTCCCGAACTTTACATCCGCCAATTCGATCTGCCAGGCCTTGACTTCCTCGGTGGGCGCATAGGCGGCAACTAGACCAGAACTGCCAGTTTCCTTACTGAGGGTGACCTTGGTGTCTTGCTCAGCCGGCTGGTTAGCGGGATTTACGGTAATGTCAAACTTCCAAGCGAAGGGGAACCTTTCGCCTGCATTCTTACCGGCACTGGTGTTACCCATCAGGTAGGTACCCGGAGCTAGCTCGGTCTTCGATTCATACACGCCCGGTTTACCCTCAACTGGCACCAAATCTATTTGATCCCCGGGCTCTACTGTCGGATTCTGGGCGGTTCCCCCGGCCTTTGTTGCATACAGGGAGAAGGTAGCATCGGGTACGACCTCTCCCTGGGGAGACTTAGCTTTATAGATACGCACTTTGGTTCCGTTGTTGAAAACGGAATACAGTACTACGCCGCGTCGGTTATTTTGCTCCAAAGTAACCTCGAAGGGCGATGTCGTGAGCTGGGTCTTGCCGGTAACCTCGCCTCTTTCATTTCCCGTGAACTTGACGGTGTCATCCAGGACTATTCCCAGAACATTCACATTCTGATCCCAAGGCACCCAGTTGGCTGCCAGTTTCAGGTGGGGCTGAGCCGATACAGCTTTAGTGCCAGTAACTTTGCATTTACTGCCCCCGATTACTTTCTTTAGCGGAACAAAGGTAGCGCGTACCGCCTCGTCAGTTGTTCCTTCTACCTTCGGGTACCCATCGGGGTACTCATTAGGTAGAGGTAGACCCGCTGGAGCTTCACACGAGTAGGAGTACTGGTACCTGGTAGTATCCTTCGGCAACGCTTCGTCCCGGCGATCGCCCTCAACTGCCGTACCTATTTCATAAATCACGAAGGGAATGAAATAAGTGTCCTCGAAGGTAAGAGTAGTTTCATTCTCACCTGTGGTATCCAAGTTTGCGGGAACAACTTTCAAAGGATCTGGTACCAACTGGTTAGGAACAGACTCGAATTGAGTTTCTGCCCCCGAGGTTTCTACCGTGGCAGTGGGTTGCAATAACAATTTACTCTGGTACTTCGCTATCGGATCTTTGTGATCTTGATTTACATGCCAGAAAACACACTGGGAAGTAGCAGGCACAAAGGCTCCTCCTGCGCCTTCAGCCGAGAACAGGTTAATTTCGCTGTCCGCTGCTAGCACCTTAGAGTCCTGATATACCAGCGGTTTACCCTGTTCATCTCGGAGATACTTATCGGTACATTCATAGTGAAGCGTGTAGCCAACATCGTTATTGTCAACCAGGGCTTTACCAAAGGACTTTTGCGTAGCAGTATCATCTTTGGTCACCACCTGCTTCACTTTAAGTTTCGCAGCCGGACGATCAAACTTGTTATCGATGGTGAAAATAGATTGTTTCTGCTGTCGGTTACTGTCTAGTCCCACTAAATCGCCATGCACGATAAAGCCCAAGATTTCCTTTTCATCATCCTTCTTTTTAAGTTGTTTATTCTCCTTCTTGGTTTTAAAGAGAGCGGTCAAACCATCTTCACCGGCAGTATCAGTGGGTTGAGAGGAATCTTTGGCAATCGTGGTAGTCACCTGAGCGTCTAACTCGGGGAACTTTGCTTCCGCCAGCACGCAGCTATAGCCCACCGGAACCATCTGTGATCCGATGGCATCCTGCCACACACCAGGATTGGTAGCACTTTCTTCAAAGGTCAAGTCCACGTTAATACTCTGCGCGGCGACCGCTTCCTGGAATTCGGCTTCGTTTTCGAAAACCTCCGAACCTCCGATTAGGGACGGGGGTGCACAATAGAGTCGCGCTTTAAAAGTCTTGCCTTTAGCTAAGGGCGCCCCATTACCACTGTTAGTCAAACTCACTTTCACCTGGGTTTTTTCAAAGGTATAGTTATTCCAAGGAACCATGGTGCCGGCAAAGTTCTCTGGCAAGGTGTCGGGGATTATCGGATTAATCCGCTTGCCATGGGCATCCTTTGCATCAACGTTGCCGTAGCCGGCTTTGTAGATATTGTTCCGAGCTGGTTGGTCCCGGGGCAAAAGTACCTGCGCTTTAATCGTGGTACCTTCATTTGCGGGGCGACACTTGTTGGAGGCTTCTTCACAGGGACTCGCTGGTTCTCGGGAACGGTAACCGGGGGTGATTTCCCAATAGTGATCCAATAATGTTTGTCTTACCTGTGCCGTTGCCATGTCCTCGCTGACAGTACAGACTGCACCTGCCGGCAGAGCATCAACCACATGCCATTCACCCTGGGTGAAACGACCCATTTGGGTACTGACACTGGGGTGTAGATTGCGCTCTTGCAGCCTATCAGCCAGGTCATCACCAAAGGTGGCGGGAGCATCGGTATCGACAGTAATTGTACGGAGACCAGGAATAGGAATCGGCTTCCCGTTCAAACTACAGCTCCAGTTCATTTTGAACTGTTTACCGCCGGAGATAATGGCTACCCCCTCGCCACCAACTTTCTTCTTAAAGTTGAAAGAAGCCAGTTGCAGGCGATAGTCACGCTGCAAAGAGATGGTTTGATCCGCAGCTGATTTCCACTGATAACTATATTCGTCACTGTTGGAGGGGGCGCCTGGACCAGTCCAAACGACTGGTTGCAAAGTAGTTCCAGTTATCTTCAATGCCGAATCACTGGTGTTAGCCGTACAGTCCCAATTGGCAGGTACTTCTAAAGGACTCGCGGTACCATCATTGGAAACGTTAACCGCGAAGTTAGCAGTGGACTGATTAGCACCACTACCTAGGGTGCAGGTAACGCCCATTGACACCTTGGTGGTCTTAGCGGGATTGCTATCAATCCCCAGTACGGCTTCACGCCATTCCTTCGGCACCTGAATTTTGGTGGTAGTGTCATCGGCACTCTTGGAAGTCCACATAGTGGAGTTAGCAGCCAGATTTACCGTGGCGGTCTTGGTCTTGGCCCACAGTCGAATAACAGCGTTAGCACTGTTATTTCCGACAGGAGCAGTAAACTGGTAAGCAACGGGGCTGTCTTGAGCTTGTGCTAAATCGTCTTGATTTGACCACTTCCACTCAATTTTCCCCTCTAAATCATCGAGATCGGCTTTAACTGTACAACTTGCACCTTCAGCGATGTCGTTGGAGGGAACAGTGGTACTGGTGCCACCTTTCAAATCAATCGTGATGGGTACCTGCGTTGGGTTTGCTCCCGGTTTTTCACACTCGACCGTCGCATCCAAAGAATCGGGAATCTTCAGAGCGTCATACTGGGGTCGGGATTTCACTAGACCCTGTACCGAAATTTCACCCGCGCTTGGTAGCGAATAGGTGGTAGTCAAATTCGCGGTAGCTCCATTTTCCCCAATTGTCACGCTCTGGGGAGGAGCCGCATACTTGACTCCCAGTCCCTCCACATCTTGTGGCACAGATTGCAAGTCGCAAACGGAACCTGCTGGAATCTCTGGCACTCTTACGCTGCCATTTCCAGTGATAGTCGCGGTTTTACTTATTGTCTTTGAATCACCAGGCAACTGACAGGAAACGCTAACTAGGTTATCCTTGCTCTCTAAATTGCTCTTCATGCCCGTAGCTGGCTCCGGCTGCTTATATGCAACCTGATGGTTAATAGTTAAATCAACCTCTTTATAGTCAAGAGTGTTTTTAACGGTAACCGGAGTCTCTATCGTAGTGTCTGTTATCTTTACCGGAGGAATCGTAGGCAATTGCAACTGGGCATTGGAAACAGCGGTATTAGCACCTATCGCTTCCTCAGTTAGGTCGCAGCTAAGACCGGCAGGAACTTTTTCCACCAATTCGGATTCAGTGCTGGTAACCCCGAACTTATAGATGTCTTGCCCTGCAATCGGCACAGTGGTATTTACTTCCGGATCCTTACAGGTCAGATTCATGGGGAATCTTTTACCAATTCCCAAAGTAGCCGCGGGACCGTCTAGTTCTTTCGTTACCCGCAACTTGCCCTGCAGGCGCTGCAAATCCTCGGTTATGTTAATAACGCTTTCGCCGGGAGAATGCACCCAGAAATAGTTATTCCTACAGTTCTTAGCCTGCGAAGCTGAAAGTTTAGCTTTCGCGTCCTCTGCACAGACATTGGAATTATAGCTGTCTTTGGTAATCACGCCATCAATCTTTACCGGTTCCCCCACATCTAGATTAGGTCCACTGATGTTCTGATTTGGCGGAGTGGTAGAGAATAAACAGTGGGTACCTACCGGCCATGAATCTTTTCCGGCTGCATCTTTGCCTAACACTAGCTCGGCAGTGCCATCAGTCTTTACCCCCACCCAGGTGGCCCCTACATAGCCAGGGTAGTTTCCAGTATTTTTCTCCGGCAATTCCGGGGGCTTAGTGGGGTCGGGCATAAAGCGACAGTTGTAGTACAACGGCACTTTGTCCGGCAATTTCTTTTGCGCAATTCTTGCTGCCAAAGCGGGGTCGTTCTTCGAATTAGCGAAGTTAAACTTGACCCGAATAGAAGCGCGCAAGGAATCATAGATGGTTTCCGATAGCAGCTCCGAGTTATCTTTAGTGGCGGTCTGCGGATTGTAAAGCGTAATATTCCCTACAATGACATTTTTTATCGACTGCAGACCGGCAGGATCCATAATCTTCTGTGTCTGATTCTCATCCACCTGGAAGTTAGTTCCCGTGAATACACTCTTAGAACCAAAATAGGCATTAGCCTGGTCATAGGTGAAGCCTTGGGGCATCTTTATATCTTCGGTGATAGTACACTTCGTGCCTACTGGCACTGGTCCATTCGCCGTTAAATCAATGTCAGGCTCCAGATTCGCAACCAGGTCTAATCCCTTAATCTGCCGCGTAGTGGTACCCGGGGTGCCAACCACAGCATTTGGATCTTCCCCCAGAGGGTCTTTACAGCTCCAAGTAATGGTGTAGCTGGCACCGTCACCTTTGGTGTACTTGTTATTAGCATCGGGATATCCGCCCACTATGTACCGAATCTGCGAATTTGCGCTGGCCTTCTTTTTGTAGATCATCTTCTGCAGCGGACGCGAGTAAGTAGCACACTTAATCGAATAGTATTTTTTGATCTGGTCTGCAGTTATTTTAAAGCCGACTTTTCCAGCTGCATCAGGAGCAAGTTCATCCGGGGTAAACTTAATGAAATCTCCGCTTTCTCTGTCCATACCGCCGCAGCGCACATTTTTTTGCTGGAACTTGGTAAGCACAGAATCGTTGCTTCTGACGGGTCGCCTAATCTCCACCCCTTTGGACATATTCGCTTTGTTAAGGTTTAACACCACACGCCCATCGGAACCTGTTAAATAGTTCTGCGGATTAACAGTAGTATCGGAAGGAGTAAAGTCAATCTTTTGACCAGCATTGGGCTTCGCATAGCGAAAATCTTGGTCTACCAGGTCAGATGTTAGCGAAAAGTGGGTGTCTTCCGTCAACCACCGTCGCATAGTCTTTGCATAGGTGCCGTTAGCAATCCCGTCCTTTGAGTATTTCCCCCGGAAATACTCGCCCCCTTTTCCGAACCAGCCGGGATTAGGGTCACCCCTATCATCAGGAAAATCAATATATTGATAGTTATCGGTGGAAGAGTACTTGTCGGGATAGTAGGGATCATCGCCAGTCAAATAACGCATGAAATAGGTACGAGACTCTCCCCATCTTTGAATCCAATAACCCATACCCACAGTGCGAATATCTGCACCCAAACCGCGAATCATCCGCACCACATCTAGCATGGCCAGGCGACCGGGGTTCCGCTCTAAATCATCGGGATTATTCCAGTGGTACCCGTGAGCATCGTCCGTATCCAAATTATCGGAGTCGACCACAAAGTTACCTTCTTTATCGTGGTAAGTAACCCAGCGACCCTTACGAGAATCCCACCAAGTATTTTTTTCCAGACGCCAGTGGGGATCGGAAACCGACATGATAATGATTTTGGAGTAGAGCGGCCGCGGTACGAAATTAGGATCGTCAGCGTGTTCTTTCTTTTGTTGCTCCTGATATTGGTACATATCCCGATAGAGCTTACCCAGCCCCCATTCACTGTTACCACCGAACCAGGTTTGGGATCTTGCCCCTCCGTATCCATCGGAAGCATCTAGTGAACGGATTTTATTAATAACTTTATCGAAACCCGCCTGGTCAGCTAGCGAGGTAGCTTTCAAGTCAGGACCATTGATGCCATCGTTCTTATCCATCTTCCGGGCATAGTGATAGATACCAATGGACAGTGGCGACCCCTTTAAAGAAGTAATGACTTTCTCAAGTTCTTTATTCTGCCCCCAGTTCCTACATAGACCATCAACATTGGCTCTGCCTGGCCAATCTTGCGGGTTATCGCTATTAGGGTTAGCCGGGCAATCTCTGATATTACTTCTGGGAATAACGCCCCCCATAGATTGGTAGCCATACGCATTGCCAAACTCGAAAACTAAGGCAACAGAACCGGCGCTCTTAATATCCTTAGATTCCTCTTCCCGGTTGGGATCTGAGGGCCAGGGGTCATCCGCACTCCCAATGATAGGGTGATTGGGGTCAGCGGGTTCTGCCTGCGCCTTAGGGAGCGCCAATACTGCCACGGGAATCAACGCCAGCACCAGACCCAACAGGGTCAGCACCGCGGTCAGCTTTTGATATCGCTTATGTCCTGCCACGTTGCACCTAACAATCCTAGTAAAAACTACGCCCCCCCCCCGGAGTTTTAACCCCAGGGCCTTAGGTTCTAGTGGTGGTTGCAACACCGAGTTTGAAAGGATGTTTCAACGGTGT
>OKIM01000065.1_pt1 | contig 38994 bp, 30 predicted proteins | sample 1612191 | NCBI WGS metagenome assembly OKIM01 (sample SAMN04436781, study PRJEB24849) | human gut metagenome | biome: human gut; feature: NICU; material: stool | host: Homo sapiens | place: USA: Saint Louis, MO | collected 2011-03-31 | reverse complement strand
ATGATGACCATCGGCTTCCGCGCACGTGAAGAAATCCTGCGAATTTTCGAACGCATCACCGGCCTGCGCATGAACCACGCGTACATCCGACCTGGCGGCGTCGCACAGGACCTGCCGGCAGGAACGGTGGACTTCATCCGTGAAAAGCTGCCGCGCATCCGCAGAGACGTGGGCGAACTGCAGGACCTCACCTTGCAGAACCCGATCTTCAAAAAGCGTTTCGTTGGTACCGGCTACATGCCGCTGTCAGCAGTTATGGCGCTCGGTATGACCGGACCGGGCCTGAAAGCGGCCGGCATTCCGTTTGATCTGCGAAAGATGCAACCGTACTGCGGGTACGAAGATTTCGAATTCGACGTTCCCACCTACGATTCATCCGACGCCTACAACCGCACACTCGTTCGCTTCGACGAGATCTACCAGTCACTGCGCATCGTCGTGCAGGTGCTCCGACGCCTCGAGAAGGGCGAGGGCGGTCCGACCATGGTTGCTGACCCCTCGATCGCGTGGCCGGCACGGCTGTCGGTTGCAACCGACGGACAGGGCAACTCGCTCGAACATATCCGCGAAATCATGGGCGAGTCGATGGAGTCGCTGATTCACCACTTCAAGCTGGTGACCGAGGGATTCTCTGTTCCCGCCGGTCAGGTATACCAGACCATCGAACATCCGAAGGGCCTGCTCGGGGTCCACGTAGTCTCCGGCGGTGGCACGCGCCCCTACCGCGCGCACTTCCGTGACCCTTCATTCGCCAACCTGCAGTCATTGTCCATCATGACCGAGGGGGGCCAGCTGGCTGACGTGGTTGTCTGCCTGGCAACAATTGACCCTGTTTTGGGAGGTGTTGACCGATGAGCTACGCGCCAGAAGTTGAACAGCGTCTGCGTGAAGAAGCGGCGCTGGTTGTGGACCGGTATCCCACCGGACATTCACGCTCAGCACTGATTCCGCTGCTGCACCTCGTGCAATCCGTTGACGGATACATCACTGCTGACGGCATCGCGCTGTGCGCTGACATCCTCGACCTGACACGTGCGGAAGTGTCCGCTGTGGCGACGTTCTATACCCAGTACAAGCGCCATCCCACGGGAGACTACCTGGTGGGCGTGTGCACGAACGCGCTGTGCGCCGTGCTGGGCGGTGACGCAATCTGGGAGGCCGTCTCACAGCATGTGGGAGTTGGCACCGATGAGACCAGTGAATCCGGCAAGATTACGCTGGAACGCCTCGAATGCAACGCCGCGTGTGACTACGCGCCCGTCATGATGGTCAACTGGGAGTTCTTCGATAACCAGACACCGCAGTCAGCGATTCAGCTGATCGACGACATCGAGGCCGATAAGCCGATCCACCCGACGCGTGGTGCCGACACGGTCCACACGTTCAAAGAGGTCGAGCACGTACTTGCCGGTTTCCTTGATGGTCACGAACATGAGGGCCCTTCAGCGGGCGAGAACTCACTGCTGGGTCTGCGCATCGCAGAGCAGAACAACTGGAATGCTCCGGTGCGGACCGGTTCTGAACAGGAGGAGGACAAGTGAGCTCCTTAAGCGCACCATCAACCCTCACGCCGATCCTGACGCGCGGGTGGGATGCAGAGCGGTCATGGACGCTGCAGTCTTACCTGAGCCGCGGCGGATACGAAGGATTGAAAGCCGCCCGCGGCCTTGAACCGTCTGACATCATCGAGAAGGTTAAGGCTGCCGGTCTGCGAGGCCGAGGCGGCGCAGGCTTCCCGACCGGACTCAAGTGGTCCTTCCTGCCTCCCGATGACGGCAAGCCGCGGTACCTCGTGGTCAACGCCGACGAATCAGAACCGGGAACCTGCAAGGACATCCCGCTGATCATGGCGAACCCGCACATTCTGGTTGAAGGCATGGCGATCACATGCCGCGCCATTAACTGCCACCACGCTTTCGTCTACCTGCGTGGCGAGGTCGTCCACGTCTACCGCCGCCTCCTGAATGCGATTCGCGAAGCTGAAGAGGCTGGCCTGCTGGAAGACCTGCGCATCATTGCTCACGCAGGTGCCGGTGCCTACATCTGCGGTGAAGAAACCGCACTGCTGGACTCCCTGGAAGGTCGTCGCGGACATCCGCGCCTGAAGCCCCCGTTCCCGGCAGCTGAAGGCCTGTACGCGCGCCCGACTGTTATTAACAATGCCGAATCCATTTCGCAGGTGCCAGGGATTTTCCGCAACGGAGATGACTGGTACGCCTCGATGGGCACGGAAAAATCCAAGGGCCACGGTATTTTCTCCGTCTCAGGCCACGTCAAGAACCCAGGCCAGTTTGAAGCACCATTCGGCATCACGATGCGCGAACTGATCGAAATGGCCGGAGGCATCCGCGAAGGCCACACCCTCAAGTTCTGGACACCAGGCGGATCATCCACCCCGCTGTTTACCGAAGCTGAACTTGATGTGTCCCTCGATTACGAATCCGTGGGACAGGCCGGATCGATGCTGGCAACGCGTGCACTGCAGGTGTTCGACGAGACCACATCGGTCGTGCGCGTCATTACCCGCTGGACCGAGTTCTATCAGCACGAATCGTGCGGCAAATGCACGCCGTGCCGTGAAGGAACGTACTGGCTCAAGCAGATCATGCTGCGCCTGGAACAGGGCAAAGGACTTCCCGGAGACGTCGATCTGCTCGAAGAGATCGCCGGGAACATCGCCGGTCGCAGCTTCTGCGCACTCGGTGACGCTGCAGCCACACCAATCAGGTCCGGCATCAGCAAGTTCCGAGAAGAATTCGAAGCCGGTTTGACGACGCCCGCACAGGAGCTGTTCCCGTACGAAGCGTCCGCTAACTTCACTAGAGGAGGTGCCCGATGAGCGACGCGCCAGAAATGGTCGATATTACGATCGATGACATCCAGATGTCCGTTCCCAAGGGAACGCTGGTCATTCGCGCTGCGGAACAGGCTGGAATTCGTATTCCACGATTCTGCGATCACCCACTGCTCGCACCTGCAGCTGCATGCCGCCAGTGCCTTGTCGAAGTCGGAATGCCTGACCGCAAGACCGGCGAGCTGCGCTTCATGCCCAAGCCGCAGCCCTCATGCGCACAGACAGTCAGCCCGGGAATGGTCGTCAAGACCCAGTTCACCTCCGAGATTGCCGACAAAGCACAGCGCGGCGTTATGGAGTTCCTGCTGATCAACCACCCGCTGGACTGCCCTATCTGCGACAAGGGCGGCGAATGTCCCCTGCAGAACCAGGCCATGACAGAAGGACGCGCAAAGTCACGATTCGCTGACGCCAAGCGCACCTTCCCCAAGCCTCTGAAGCTGACCAGCCACATCATGCTGGACCGTGACCGCTGCATCCTGTGCCAGCGCTGCGTGCGTTTCGGTAAGGAGATTGCAGGCGACGCGTTCATCGACCTGCAAGGTCGCGGCGGCGGTACCTCACCGACAGACGACCATTACTTCATGGGCGAACAGATCGGCTCCTTCGACACCCAGGTCATCGGGTTCCACGACGAAGGTGCCCACGACGCGAGAACTGTGCCGCTGTCTGGCCCATACGGCGAGGCTGGCGTCATTGGATCCATCAACGGGGGAGAGCTTCCACCATCAGGATACGACCAGTCGGGACGCGCATTCGCCTCGTACTTCTCCGGCAACGTTATTCAGATCTGCCCGGTCGGCGCGCTCACCGCGTCGTCCTACCGCTTCCGTGCACGCCCCTTCGACCTGGTTTCCACACCGTCGGTGTCAGAACACGACGCATCCGGATCAGCGATCCGTATCGACGTGCGTCGCGGCCAGGTCGTGCGCCGCATGGCCGGCAACGATCCGGACGTGAACGAAGAGTGGATCACCGATAAGGATCGCTTCGCCTTTGAATGGGATCGTGAATCCCGCCTGACCACACCGCTGGTTCGAGAAAACGGTCAGATGGTGCCGACCTCCTGGGCCGACGCGCTGCACCGCGTGGCTGAAGGACTGAAGGTGGCGCGTGACAAGGGAACAGTTGGCATGCTTCCTGGCGGCCGTCTGACCTTCGAGGATGCCTGGGCATGGTCCAAGTTTGCTCGCACTGTCGTGGGGACCGATTCCATCGATGCACGCGTTCGCGAAACCAGCGAGGAAGAACGCCAATTCCTCGCAGCACACGTAGCAGGAACAGGGCTGGGTGTGACGTATGCGGATCTGGAAAAGGCCGGGAGCGTCCTGCTGGTCGCACTCGAGCCCGAAGACGAATGCGGATCCATTTTCCTGCGCTTGCGTAAAGGCGTCCTGAAGGGAACCACTCACGTCACGACCATTGCGCCGATGACGACAAGTGGATCACTCAAGCTCAACGCACAGGTGGTGCACGCCGCACCCGGAACTGAAACCGAAGTTCTCGCGTCGCTCACCAGCGGAGCAGCGGCCGAAGGCACCGCCCTCGTCGAATCTCTGTCCGACGGCGGGATCATCCTGGTCGGAGAACGCGCAGCGCGCACCCCCGGGCTGCTGACTGCAACCGCCAAGCTCGCTCAGGCAACTGGAGCTCGACTCCAGTGGGTTCCACGCCGAAGCGGTGACCGCGCAGCGGTTGAAGCCGGACTTCTTCCCGGCCTGCTGCCATTTGGTCGCTCACTTGCCGATGCCGGTGCCCGCGAAAGCATGGGCTGGGATACGGCAGGCATGCCGACCACAACCGGCATGGACATTCAGGACATTCTGGACGGTGTGCGCACCGGCTCTGTCAGCGCCCTGATCGTGGGAGGTGTTGACCTGCGTGACCTGCCCGATCCGAAAGCGGCACGCAATGCGCTCGACGCAGTGGACTTCCTCGTGTCGATGGAAGTGCGCGCGTCCGATGTCACTGAGCTTGCTGACGTGGTGCTGCCCGTTGCCCCGCCACTGGAAAAGAACGGTACCTTCATCAACTGGGAAGGCCGACTGCGCCCCTTCGGCCAGGCGATCTCGTCACGCTCGCTGACTGATCGCGATGTGCTCGTGCGACTGGCGCGCGAATTTGATGTCGATCTGGGTGGAGCCACGCTGAAGGATCTGTATGACGAGGTCAACCCCGTGATGGACTGGTCCGGTGAACGCTGCGTCATGGATGTGGCTACCACAACCGCCCCGCCTGTCGAATCGGTGAGCGAGGGACAGGCTGTTCTGGCCACTCACAAACCGATGCTCGACGCCGGACGCCTTCAGGACGGCGCACCGCAGCTGGCTGGAACAGCGCGCCGCCCCGTTGCCTTCATCTCGCAGGCAACGCTGTCGGCTTTGGGAATGTCGCAAGGCGACGCCCTGACTGTTAGCTCCGAACGCGGATCGCTCACGCTGCCGGTGGAGGTCACCGATCTGCCCGATCGTGTGGTCTGGCTGCCTGAGTGCTCCCAAGGATCACTTGTACATGAGTCACTGGGAACAGCCGGTTCCGTTGTGACGCTCTCACACGCAGTGGAGGTGACCCGATGATGACAACGCTTCCGCTGGCGATTCCCGACTACACAGTGGCGGACTTCTCCCAGGAAACGTGGTGGCTGACCCTCATCAAAGCGGTCTTCATCATCTTGTTCCTGATTTTCAACGTGTTGCTCGCCCTGTGGGTGGAACGACGCGGACTGGGACGCATGCAGACCAGGCCCGGCCCGAACGTTGCCGGCCCGTTCGGCCTGTTCCAGGCTTTCGCTGACGCGTTGAAACTGCTGTTCAAAGAGGACATGTGGACCAGGCGCTCCGATAAGTTCCTCTACTTCATGGCCCCGGCCATCGCAGCGTTCTGCGCATTCAGCGTGTTCGCAGTGATCCCGCTTGGCCCGAACATCAACATGTTCGGCCACTCAACGCCACTGCAGCTGGCCGACATGCCGGTTGCTGCGCTGTATATCCTGGCGATCACCTCGCTGGGCCTGTACGGCATCGTCCTCGGTGGCTGGTCGACGCGTTCAACGCTGCCGCTGTACGGCGCCGTGCGTTCATCCGCGCAGGTGATCTCCTATGAACTGTCGATGGGCCTGGCCCTGGTCTCCGTGTTCATCATGTCGGGATCAATGTCCACCTCCCAGATCGTTGCCGCACAGACTCCGTTCTGGTGGGCAGTGACGCTGGCACCCGCCTTCGTTATCTACTGCATCTCGGCAGTCGGCGAGGTCAACCGCCTGCCTTTTGACCTGCCCGAAGCTGAAGGCGAACTTGTCGCCGGACACATGACGGAGTACTCCTCCATGAAATTCGGCTGGTACTACCTGTCCGAATACGTCAACATGCTGAACGTGTCAGCCGTGGCAACCACCATGTTCTTTGGCGGATGGCACGCACCGTGGCCGTTGTCGCACGTGCCCGTCATCAACGACGGATGGTTCGGAATCGTGTGGTTCTTCCTGAAGATGTGGTTCTTCATGTTCCTGATGATCTGGACGCGAGGCACTCTGCTGCGTATCCGATACGACCAGTTCATGCAGTTTGGCTGGAAGCGTCTCATCCCGGTTGCCCTGGCATGGGTCGTTGCCGTAGCAGTGCTGCGTGGAGTGACCGCCTGGGTTGACACCTCGATGCCGGTGATCCTCGGCGTGATCCTCGCGATCTTCGTCATCGCCCTTGCAGTCATGTGGTTCCTGGATTCCGGTGAGGGCGAAACCACCGGCGAGGGAGACGACGTGACCGAAACGTTCGATCCGTTAGCCGACGGATTCCCTGTCCCGCCCAAGCCCGGCCAGCAGCTGCCGCCGTCACCGCGAGCCGGCAGAGCCCAGCCAGTTGGGGTTGCAGCCAACACGACTGTCGCGACTGATGCTCAGGAGGAAACCGATGAGTAAGTCAGACAAGCATCTTCCGCCACTGGGACCCGATGAGGAGCTGCTCTACGAGCACGATCATCGCGGCCCGGTCAGTGAGTTCTTTGCCCCCGTGGCAGGGTATGGCGTGACGATCACGTCATTCTTCCGCCCCACTGTCACCGAACAGTACCCCTTCGAGGGGCCGTTCGTGCAGCCGCGTTTCCACGGGCGTCACCAGCTCAACCGTTACGCCGACGGCCTGGAAAAGTGCATCGGCTGCGAGCTGTGCGCGTGGGCCTGCCCGGCCGACGCCATCCTCGTCGAAGCCCACTCAAACACGCCTGACGCACAGTACTCGCCAGGGGAACGTTACGGCGCGGTCTACCAGATCAACTACCTGCGTTGCATCTTCTGCGGATTCTGCATCGAAGCGTGCCCCACGCGTGCGCTCACCATGGGACACAACTTCGAACTGTCGGAGTACCGCCGCGAAGCGGAAATCTACGAAAAGCACCAGCTTCTTGTTCCCCTTGCCGATGGCATGCTGGCACCACCGCACCCGATGGTCGAAGGCATGTCCGACGACGACTACTACAAGGGTGAGGTGGCTGGACCGACGCAACGCCAGATCGACTGGGTACGCGAGCGTCGACCCGAAGATTCTTCACTGCAGTCCGCTCAGCAGGCGGTTGCACAACCAGTTGAACAGGAGGCTGCGCGGTGACAGAAACAGCATGGCCACTGATGGGCAGCACAGGCGAGGCGATCCTATTCAGTTGCGTCGCCGTCGTCATGGTGCTGGGCGCCCTCGGTGTGCTCTTCTTCAAGAAAGCTGCGTACTCCGCGATCTGTATGGTCGCGGTGATGATCGGACTGGCAGTATTGTTCATCGCTCTGGGAGCACCGTTCTTGGGTGCTGTCCAAGTCGTCGTCTACACCGGCGCCATCATGATGCTGTTCTTGTTCGTCATCATGATGATCGGCCTGGGAGCCACCGACGGATACCAATTCCAGTCACGCGGTGCAATCACTGCCGCATGCATCGGCGGGCTCGGCATGATCGCCATTTTTGCCGGTATCGGAGCGAAAACAGTGTTGTCCGCGAGCAAAGCCTCGAGCGTTGACCCGTACTCCAATGAGCCGGTCACCTCGCTGGCATCCTCACTGTTCGCAGACCACTGGATGTCAATGGAACTAGCGGGCACTCTGCTCATCACTGCCGCGATCGGCGCGATGCTGCTGACTCACACGGACCGCCTGGGACCCTCGTTCAACCAGCGCACTACGGCTGAAGCCAAGATGAAGGCCTTCAAGGAAAGCGGCCGTCACATTGGACAGCTTCCGGCGCCTGGCGTGTTCGCTCATTCGAACGCAACGGATGTTCCGGCAATCGGCGGCGACACACTCGCTCCGGTGGAAGATTCCGTGCCGCGTGTCTTCCGCGTGCGAGGATTGGGCCGTTCACTGAACCAGGTTGCCCCTGACATTGCAGAGTCTTTGCAGCTGACGCGCGCCGGGTTGCTGGACGATTCACCATTCAAGGCAGGAAAAAACGTGTCGGTTCCTCGATCCGGAGCCTGGGGCATGCCGGGGCCTTCCGCGCCCACCGGCCTCAACCAGCCTGAAGCGTCCGCGGCTGACCGCAACGCGCAGGCCGAGACCTCGGCCAACGAAGCTGATCCGAAGGGCATGGGCGAGGTGCAGACCGCACCGGATGCCGGACAAGCCAATACTGATCATGTACAGGGACCGGGCGCGAACGCCGGCCCTACGCAGGGCGGAAGCAATAACAATGCTCAGCCGCACACACCTGGTGAAGGAGCTGCCAAATGAGTATGGCATGGTACCTGATCCTCGCGGGCGTGATCTTCTCCATCGGAGCGGTCGTAGTCCTCGTGAGGCGTTCCGCTGTGATCTCACTGATGGGTGTGGAGCTCATGCTGAACTCCGCGAACCTCGCCCTCGTGACCTTCGCACGTATCCACGCAGATGTTGCCGGACAGATCATGGCGTTCTTTGTCATGGTTGTCGCCGCAGCTGAAGTGGTCGTCGGACTGGCCATCATCGTATCCATCTTCCGTGCACGCGCGACAACCGGCGTGGACGACAACAACCTGCTAAAGAACTAAGGGAGGACCATTTCAATGACCACTACCCTCCCCGCTTTGACGGCCGCAACAGGGCCGGCAGCACTTGCGTGGCTTATGGTCGCGATCCCACTGGCGTCCGCAATCCTGTTGCTCGTCCATGGGCGGCGCGCAGACAAATGGGGCCACATCCTCGGTGTGATCGCCTCGTGGGCGTCATTCGTTGTCGGCGTCGTTATCCTGGTGCAGATGCTTGGACTTCCAGCAGGTGAGCGACGACTGTCCATCGATCTGTTCTCGTGGATTCCGGCCGGCGACCTGTCCATCAACTTCGGAACCCTGATCGACCCGCTGTCGATGACCTTCGTGATGCTCGTGACCTTCGTGGGCTCGCTCATCCACGTATACGCCATCGCCTACATGGAACACGACCGGGATCGCCGCCGCTTCTTTGCCTACTTGAACTTCTTCATCGCCTCCATGCTGACACTGGTCATCGCGAATTCTTACGCAGTGCTCTTTATGGGATGGGAAGGCGTAGGCCTTGCCTCATACCTGCTGATCGGCTTCTGGAACCAGGTGCCCGACAATGCGACCGCCGCGAAGAAGGCGTTTGTCATGAACCGTGTCGGTGACATGGGCATGCTGATCGCCATGATGGGGATGGTTGCCTATGTCGGCTCCGTCTCCATGAATGACGTCAGCACTGCAGCTGCGGGACTGTCCACTGCACAGGCGACACTCATCGGTATCTTCCTGCTGGTCGCTGCCTGCGGTAAGTCCGCGCAGTTCCCACTGCAGGCATGGCTCGGTGACGCAATGGCCGGCCCGACGCCGGTGTCCGCGCTGATCCACGCGGCCACGATGGTGACCGCAGGTGTGTACCTGATTGTCCGCTCCGGCGCGATCTTCCTGGCAGCCCCTGCCGCATCACTGACAGTGGCGATCATCGGTGCGATCACGTTGCTGTTCGGCGCGATCGTCGGTTCGGCCAAGGACGACATGAAGAAGGTGCTGGCAGCATCAACGATGTCGCAGATCGGCTACATGCTTCTGGGTGCGGGCCTTGGCCCCATCGGCTGGGCGTTCGCCATCTTCCACCTGTTCACGCACGGTTTCTTCAAGGCATTGATGTTCTTGGGAGCAGGCTCCGTCATGCACGGCATGAACGATCAGGTCAACATGCGTCGCTTCGGTGCCCTGCGCACCGCGATGAAAGTCACCTGGATTACGTTCGCATGCGGCTGGCTCGCCATCCTCGGCGTGCCGCCATTCTCCGGATTCTTCTCAAAGGACAAGCTCATCGAGGCGGCATTTGCAGCGTCCTCGTTCTCCGGAATGTCAACACCCTGGGCTCCGTGGGTATTCGGCCTGGTCACCATGTTCGGTGCCGGAATCACCGCGTTCTACATGTCGCGCCTGTTCTTCATGATCTTCCACGGAGAAGCACGCTGGACAGATTCGACACCCGAGCAGGAAGTCCACCCGCACGAGTCGTCCCCTCTGATGACCATCCCGATGATCATTCTGGCGGTTTGCTCGGTACTCATCGGTGGACTGCTCAGCATCGGCGGAGCATTCACCTCATGGCTGGTTCCCGCAGTGGGGGAGACCCCTCACGTTGAGCCGGTCCTGCCGGTGTGGCTGATCCAGGTCGCCACCCTGCTGCTTGTCGTGATCGGCGTCGCCGTTGCGTGGTTCATGTACGTGAAGAAGCCGGTCCCGATTGGCGTCCCGGCAGGCAACGCGCTCACGCAGGCTGCACGCCAGGATCTGTACCAGGACCACATCAACGAGAAACTCTTCATGATGCCCGGACAGGCGTTGGTCACCGTGGCAACAGAGGGCGATCGAAAGGTGGTCGACGGTGCAGTGGGCGGCTTGAGCTGGCTCACCGTTGGTGCGGGTCGCCTCGTCGCCATCACACAGAACGGTTTGGTGCGAACCTATGCGTCTTACATCCTTGGCGGCGTTCTTGTCGTCTTGGCAATCGTCCTCGGCTTCAGGCTGTGAGGGTGAGGAGGAGAATCAATGACTACTACTGATCTCATCCAGTCCAGTTCAATCCCGTGGCTGACGATCATGGTTGCCTGGCCGCTCGTGGCCGGCGCACTGGTCGGCCTCATCCCGGGGTTGCGTGCGCGCGGACGCCTTGTGGCGTTGGGCGCCTCGCTCATCGAATTGGTGCTCGGTATCATCGTTGCCACGCAATTCGACTGGACCACACCTGCCACACACCAGCTCGGTGAATCATATTCGTGGATCCCGCAGATGGGCGTGTCATGGGCGCTCGGCGTAAATGCCCTCGGCCTTGTGATGATCTTGCTGGCCGTCGCACTGGTGCCGCTCGTTCTGCTTGCTGCGCCTGCTCGCCTCGCCGGTTCCACGCACGAGGGCGACGCGCGCGACGCTGACGCTGACGAACGTGAGTCGCGTGAGGGCGCCTATAGCGCGCTGATCCTCGTCCTTGAAATGTTCATGGTCGTGATCTTCGCAGCCTTCGACGTAATCGTCTTCTACATCGCATTTGAAGCGATGCTGGTGCCGCTGTTCTTTATGATCGGCACCTACGGAGTGGGCGAGGCCGTGGCACGCCGCAAGGCTGCCATCAAGTTCCTGCTGTACTCGCTTGCCGGTGGCCTGGCCATGTTGGGCGGTCTGGTGGCACTGTGGGCAGTTGTCCCGCAAAAGTCCGAGACGTTCTTCCGCCTGGACACTCTCTCTCAATTCACCCCGATGCTGCCGTCCTCGTGGGCAATGGGGATCTTCTGGGCCTTCATGGTCGCCTTCATCATCAAGGCGCCGATGGTTCCGGTCCACACATGGCTGCCTGACACGGCGGCAGTTGCCCGCCCAGGTACATCCGTCCTGCTGGTCGGCGTGCTCGACAAGATCGGCACATTCGGAATGATCACGCTGTGCGTGAGCCTTTTCCCGCAGGCAGCGGCCAAGTGCGCCGTCGCCATGTGCGTTGCCGCCATCGTCTCAATCCTGTGGGGCGGTCTGGCCGCCATCGGACAAAACGACATTATGCGACTGGTGTCCTACACCTCGGTGTCACACTTCGGCTTCATGGTGCTGGGCATCTTCATCGGCTCGCAGCTGGCGTTGACCGGCGCGATGATCTACATGGTCGCTCACGGTGTCTCGATCGCCGCCATGTTCCTGATCTCCGGCTTCCTGACCCGCCGAGGCGGGACACGCGAGATTCCTGCATACCGCGGAATGCAGCGTGTGACTCCGGTGATCGCCGGCACGTGGTTGGTGTCCGGTTTGGCTTCAATCGCCCTGCCTGGCTTGTCAGGGTTCGTCCCTGAATACATGGTGCTGATGGGGTCCTTCTCCGTGTCAGTTCCGATCGCGCTGTTCGCTGTGCTGGGTGTCATCATCGCCGCCCTGTACGTGCTGCTGCCGTATCAGAAGGTCTTCACCGGCCCGCCAAACGAACCAATGCGCCACCTCACTGACATGAACGGTCGCGAAAAGGCCGTCGTGACGCCGCTGATCATCGCGATGGCAGTCATCGGCTTGTGGTCTGCTCCGATTGTCGGAGCACTGACCCCGGTATCAGACCAGGTCTTGAACGCAGGAAGCGCGGCGAGTGCGCCAGCGCAGACAGATGGGCAAACCTCTGACGCACCTGCCGATACGTCAACTGAAGGGAGCTCCAAGTGATTCCCATGAACGTCGCTACAACTACGACCAGTGTTCCGTGGGCGAGCCTGACACCAGTGCTGATTGTGCTCGGTGGAGCAGTACTGGCAGTCCTGGTTGAATCATTTGCCCCCGCACGCCTTCGTCGCCCGCTGGGAATTGGGGTCTCCCTCGTCGTGACCGCTGCAGCTATCGTCGTGCTCTCATGGCGCTGGGTTGTCGTAGCTGACACGCCGCAGGGTTTCGATGAATACATTGAGGACCCGCTGACAGTGGGTGCGCAACTGATTCTTGCCGTCATCACCTTCCTGGCGTTGCTCGTCATCGCGGATCGTACGCAGATTCGTGATGGAGCCTTCGCTGGACAGCCCTCGGACCGTCCCGGTTCCGTCGATGAGGAGCTGACAGAAAAGAAGCGCTACCAACGTTCGGAAATGTTTGCCCTCGTCCTGTTCTCGCTGGGTGGCATGATGGTGTTCCCTGCAGCGGACTCAATGATCATGCTGTTCGTGGCACTCGAGGTGATGTCGCTACCGCTGTACATCCTGTGTGCAACAGCGCGCCGTCGCCGCCAACTGTCACAGGAAGCCGCGCTGAAGTACTTCATCCTCGGCGCATTCGCCTCGGCCTTCTTCCTGATGGGCATGGCACTGCTGTACGGGTACTCAGGTGGACTGAAGTTCTCCGGAGTGTACAAGGTCATGACCCAGAGCACGGGCGAGATGGACTGGCTGCTGCTGGCCGGCATCGTCATGGTGCTGGTGGGCCTGCTCTTCAAGGTTGGTGCTGCCCCGTTCCACGCATGGACGCCTGACGTTTACACCGGCGCACCCAGCCCGATCACCGGTTTCATGGCAGCTGCAGTGAAAATGGCTGCCTTTGCCGCGATCCTGCGTTTCTACCAGGTCCTCGCCGGACACTTCACATGGGATCTGCTGATCCCGATGAGTATTATCGCTGTCCTGACGATGGTGGTTGGCACCGTCGCAGGTCTGGTCCAAACAGACATCAAACGCATGCTGGCGTACTCGTCAATCGCGCATGCGGGCTTCATCCTGCTGGCGGTCATGTCCCTGGTCAAGGGATCGGCAGGCCACGTCCTGTTCTACGTCCTGGCATACGCACTGGCCACCATCGGCTCCTTCGCTGCAGTTACGCTGGTTCGCTCCGGCACCCGCTCTGGTGATTCGCTGGAGGTAGGCGGAGAGGCAACGGCTTTGGATCGCTGGGCCGGACTGGGCAAACGCAGCCCGCTGCTGGCAGGCAGCGTCCTGGTGTTCCTGATGTCATTCGCCGGCATTCCATTGACCAGCGGCTTCATTGGAAAGTTCGTTGTATTTTCAGATGCCTTCGCTGGCCAACTCGGATGGTTGGTTGCGATCGGCCTGCTGTGCTCCGTGGCAACAGCGTTCTACTACTTCCGTGTTGTTCGCCTGATGTTCTTCACGGAACCAAGTGAGAACACCGTGGTCATTAAGAGCGAAGGCCTCACTGCGATCGCTATTGCTGTGTGCGCGCTTGGGACGATCCTGCTGGGCATCGTTCCTGGGCCCGTCTTGTCAATGCTCTCAAATGTCGCTATCTTCTTGCCGTGACAGCTGTGAATTCTTATTCCGTACTTGACCTTGACGTCCCTGCTCTCGAAGCGCGTATCACTCCTGCGCTGGAAAGCGTGGAGGAGCTGCTGAACGACGCAGTTCGAGGCGGGCGTGACCTGGTCGAAGAACTCACACGTCATCTGAGCGTGGCGGGAGGCAAACGGATCCGCCCGGCTTTGACGCTTGTGTGTGCGCAGCTCGGTGACCCCGAGCGCGCAACGAGCGAGCGTGTCATCAGCGCAGCAACCGCAATGGAGCTGACGCACCTGGCATCGCTCTATCACGACGACGTCATGGACAGCGCACCCACTCGGCGCGGGGTTACCTCCGCACAGCACATGTGGGGTAACAACCGCGCCATCCTCGCTGGCGATGTGCTCTTTGCCAGGGCATCACGCCTGATAGCTTCCCTGGGACCTGAATCGGTGGCGCATCACTCAGACACCTTTGAGCGTCTGTGCATGGGGCAGCTCAACGAAACCTTCGGACCACCCGAAGACGCCGACCCGGTCGAGTTCTATCTGCAGGTTTTGGCAGACAAGACAGGATCGCTCCTTTCAGCATCAGCTTTCTTTGGAGCCTTCCACGGCGGAGCCGGCAGAGAGGTCGCTGACCTTGTTGCCACCTACGGTGAGAAGGTCGGCGTCGCTTTCCAGATCGCTGATGATGTTCTGGATCTTGCCTCCACAGGTGAGACCTCAGGGAAGACCCCGGGAACTGACCTGCGTGAAGGCGTGGATACACTGCCCGTCTTGCTGTTGCGCCGCCACGTGGCACACAACGGTGACGATGCGGCAGGTCAGGAAATCCTGGACGCAATCGACGGGGATCTGAGTTCCGATGGCGTCCTGGCTGACGTTGTTGACAAGCTGCGCCATCACCAAGTGCTGCAGGAGACTCGCGACCTAGCTGAAAAGTGGTGCGACGATGCAGTGGCAGTGCTGGACGCCCTCGACGATTCTGAACCCAAACAGGCGCTGACTGCTTTCGCTCATCTTATGGTCAACCGCTTGTCCTGATCGTGCGTGGGCGGCGCCATAGTGCCGTTCCTGTGAAGCGCGCTAGGATGGTGTGTTGTATCGAAAACGCGGCTCGAGCCACGCTCATTCGTGCGTGGTGAGCCTGAGAAGGGACGAATGACTGTGACAGCAACGAACGTTGCCGTTGTCGGGGCCGGCCCGGCTGGTATTTATGCTTCGGACATCTTGTCGAAATCAGATCTCGATGTGAATATCGACCTGTTCGAACGCCTGCCTGCTCCCTACGGACTCGTTCGCTACGGCGTGGCTCCTGATCATCCGCGCATCAAACAAATCATCGTTGCCCTCTACAAGATCCTGCAGCGAGGCGACATCCGCCTGCTCGGCAACGTGGAGATCGGTCGCGACGTGACGATCGACGATCTGCGCGAACACTACGACGCCGTCATCTTGGCAACCGGAGCTGACCGTGATGCTCCGCTAAACATCCCAGGTGTCGACCTGCCGCAGTCATATGGTGCAGCCGACTTTGTCTCGTGGTACGACGGGCATCCGGACTACCCGCGCACCTGGCCGCTTGACGCGCGCGAGGTTGCCGTCATCGGTGTGGGCAATGTGGCGCTGGATGTGTCCCGCATCCTCTCCAAGCATGTGCATGACCTGATGGTGACTGAAGTGCCGGACAACGTGGCGAAAATTCTCGAAGACAATCCCATCACCGATGTACATGTTTTTGGCCGCCGAGGCCCCGCGCAAGTCAAGTTCACGCCACTCGAGCTGCGTGAACTGGGCAAAGTGCCCGACGTTGACGTGATCGTCGATGAGGAAGACTTTGATTTTGATGAAGGCTCCGAACAGACGATGCGCTCATCCAACCAGCAGCGCCAGGTCGTCAAGACACTGACGAACTACGCCTCGGTGGATCCAGAAGAGCGCCAAGCCTCCCGCCGTATCCATATCCACCTGTTCCAGTCACCCTCGGAAATTCTGGCGGACAGCAAAGGTAACGTGCGCGCACTGCGCACCGAACGCACTGAACTGGTCGGTGACGGCAGCGTGCGCGGCACCGGAGTGATGACTGACTGGCCGGTGCAGGCCGTGTACCGGGCCGTCGGATACTTTTCGTCGCCCATCCCCGGCGTGCCGTTTGACGAGGTTCGTGGCGTGATCCCGAATAACGAGGGACGCGTTGTCACCGAGCCGGGGTCAACGGAAATTGTTTCAGGCGTGTACGCGACCGGATGGGTGAAGCGTGGCCCCGTGGGCCTGATCGGCTCCACCAAGTCGGACGCACAGCAAACCATTGCGCACCTGGTTGAAGATGCCGAGGCTGGCGCTCTGCATGCCACCAGTGAAGCGGTGGGACACGATGCGATGATCAAACTGCTTGACGAGCGTGGCGTCGCCTACACGACATGGGAAGGCTGGGAGCTGCTGGATGCGTACGAACGCGAACTGGGCTCACGGTATGGTGAGCTTTCTGGTGGTCGCGGTACACGTGAGCGTGTCAAGGTCGTCTCCCGTAATGCGATGACGGCGATTTCTCGCAGTGAAGAGCATTCGCACGACGATGAGGACTTGATCGGTCAGCCCGGTGAGATGGGCGTGCCCACTGCCATTGAGCGATTTGGTGATCACTACACCGGTCCGCGCGGCGAATGAGACACTAGAGCTATGAAATCGCGTTCGCGTGTCGCGTCCAACACAGTGCGCACAATCCTTCTGTTTGCCGTCCTGTGGGCGGTGCTCCTCGGTATTGGTGCGATTTTGGCGCATATAACCGGGTCGATGGTGTGGCTGTGGGTGATGGGCGGCGTATCGCTGATCGGTACGTTCTTCACCTACTGGAACTCGGCGTCCTTGGCGCTGCGCCAGATGAATGCCGAGCCTATGGATCAGAGTCTGTATCCGGAGGTTTACCGCATTGTCGAGGATCTGAGCCGGCAGACCGATCAGCCAATGCCGACACTGTGGATTGCGCCGACGATGGCGCCTAACGCGTTTGCAACGGGGCGCAACCCGAAAAACGCTGCGGTGTGTGTGACCGCCGGTATCCTCGATCTGCTCAATGAGCGTGAGCTGCGCGGTGTGATCGGGCATGAGCTGTCTCATGTGTACAACCGTGACATTCTGATTACTGCAATCGCCTCGTCCCTGGCGGGCATCATGGCAATTGCTGGGCGCTCTCTGCTGTGGATGGGAGGCGGCAGCCGTCGTAACCGTGACGGTGGAGGAGCGGCCGGACTGATACTGTCGCTGGTCGCCGCGATTGTTGCGCCGCTGATCGGCATGCTCATCCAGCTGGCGATTTCGCGCACGCGTGAGTACGAGGCAGATCACGACGGTGCGATTTTGTCGCACGACCCCCTGGCTTTAGCGTCGGCGTTGAAGAAGCTTGAGGTGGGTACAAGCCGCGTGCCCCTTGAGCGCACCCCGGAGCACCAGGGCGCAGCCCAGATGATGATTGCCAATCCGTTCAGCGGGGAATCGGTGCGCTCGCTCATGTCCACGCACCCGCCGATGGAAGAGCGGATCCGCCGCTTGGAGGAACTGGCCGGCTATTAGGTCGAGCCTCGCGACCTCTCTCCCATTTTCCCAACTGTCGATCAGGACGGGAATGCGAGCTCCCAGCACGTGCGCTCTCTGATTTTCCCAACTGTCGATCAGAAGGCGCCAGGCTGCACCTTCCCTGCCAGCCTTGTCAGGCTGATACGCGGGAAAGCCCTGTTTTCCTGCAGTTTCACCTGGCAGTGAGGGAAGCAATCAGTGCTCGCATAGGTGAAGCTGCCTCCAGGTTGACAGTTGGGGACAGGAGAGTGGGGTGCTTCAGATATGGGGGAGGACGCCCGCACTGCCTCGAGATCGACAGTTGGGAAAAGAGGGGGTGAAGGCCGCTATCTGACGGCGGTGATCCTACCGATAGTTCACGAACTGCAACGCGCAGTCGATCTTCTGGCCCGCTTCACCTCTGAGCAGTGCGATGACTTCCTGCAGGGAATCGCGCGACTTTGACGAAACGCGAACCTCATCTCCCTGGATCTGTGCCTTCACGCCCTTCGGGCCTTCGTCGCGAATCAGCTTTGTAATCTTCCTGGCATTGTCCTGGCTGATACCTTCGCGCAGGGGAGCGACCAGTCGATAGATTTTTCCGGACGGCTGAGGCTCACGATCCTTCAGATCCAGCGCCTTGAGTGAAACCTTGCGTCTGGTGAGCTTGGAGCGCAGCACGTCCACAATGGCCATCACGCGTTCGGGGGAGTTCGCTTCCATCACCACCGTATCGCCCGACAGTTCGATCGATGCGTCCACGTTACGGAAGTCGTAGCGTTGGGACACCTCCCTCGCCGCCTGGTTGACAGCGTTATCCACTTCCTGCCGGTCGAGTTTGGAGACAATGTCGAATGATGAATCAGCCATGGGAATCCCTTCCTATCAGCGTCTGGCTATGAGTGTGCTCGATATCTCGCATTTGAGCGGGTCAAAACCGGTGATCCGATTGGCGCTCACGCTTGTATTTTTGTTATTCTTTCACGGCACCGATGATTGGTGTCAATGGCGGGGTGCCCGAGCGGCCAAAGGGAGCTGACTGTAAATCAGCCGCGGAATGCTTCGGGGGTTCGAATCCCTCCCCCGCCACTGGACTGAATGCCACAAGTGCTTCGCTCTCGAGGTGCTCAGTTCTGCGACGTGAGGATGCTCTCAAGCCTGGAGATTGCTTCGAGCATGAGTGTCAGGCTAGAGTTTCTCTCGTTGCCCCGATAGCTCAGTCGGCAGAGCGTCTCCATGGTAAGGAGAAGGTCAAGGGTTCGATTCCCTTTCGGGGCTCTGGTTTGCGGCCTCGCAGTCGCGACCTACCACGGCGGGGTAGCTCAGCTGGTTAGAGCGCACGACTCATAATCGTGAGGTCGCGGGTTCGAGTCCCGCCCCCGCTACCGTGACCTCCCGGTCTCCGGCGATAATCTCAGAACCTCAAGTGAAGGAAAGATCGTGGCAAGCAAGTCTCAGGACGTTCGCCCCAAGATCACTCTGGCGTGCTCGGAGTGCAAGGAACGTAACTACATCACCAGGAAGAATCGTCGCAATACGCCTGACCGCCTCGAGCTGGCCAAGTATTGCCCGCGTTGCCGCAAGTCGACGACGCACCGTGAAACTCGGTGACGTTCCAGCGACGCCTCGCAACTGTCATTCCCCCGGAGCTGTTCAACAGCCCGGGGGTTTATGCACGCTGCGTTTCCGCCGCCCCGGCGCACTAGATAGCCACGCACGGCACTTATTCGATCGGCACAATATGACCACAGGGAAGGCTGTCATGAGCCTGTCACGCAGAAACCTGCCCCAATCGCGGATACACCGTGCCGTCATCGCTGACGCCGCCATGTTTTTTTTCATGGGCTTTGCCAGCTCCTCGTGGGTGTCCCGCCTGCCGGCAGTGCGTGATTCCCTGAACCTCAGCCCGACTCAGATCGGCACAATGCTCCTTATCGGCTCCATCGGGTCACTGGTGGCGCTGCCCTCCTCAGGCCCGGTAGTCGGTGCGATCGGACCACGCATGAGCGGCCGCCTCGCGGGTGTGCTGTGGGCTGTGGGTATGGGCTGCGTGGTGGCATCCATCCACGTGGGGTCGCTCGGCTTGTTGTCGCTGAGCCTTATCTTCGTGTCGATGGGCATGTCGTTGACGGGGTCAACAATCAACACTGCAGGCGGACTAATCGAGGTCGTCCTCGGCCACCCAGTCCTGGACCGATTCCACGCGATGTTCTCGATCGGCACGGTCACTGGCGCCCTTTCAGGCGCCGCAATGGCGAGGGCGGCCGTCCATGTCACCCATCATCTGCTGGGAGTGATCGTCTTTGGCCTGACCTGCGTCGCAGTCGCAACCGCGTTCCTGCTCACCGAGGACGATGTGCTCGCCCAATCTGTGAGCGACGGCGCTCCCAAGCGTCGCCGGATATTTGGAAGCGGCGGATCAACGGCCCGTACGCGAAAGGCGTGGGGCGAAAAACGCACGCTGTTGATCGGCCTGATGGTGTTGTCCTCGGGATTGCTGGAGGGGTCAGCGAATAATTGGCTTGCACTGGCGATGGTTGATGGGTACGACATGACGGCGGCGCAAGGTTCTGCGGTACTGTCCGGTTTCCTCGCCACGGTGGCGGTCGTCAGGCTCAGTGCTGCGTGGCTGCGTCGGCACTGGCCACCCGATGTCTTACTGCGCGGCATGCTGATCGCCGCATGTCCCGGACTGATCCTGGTCGGTTTCGCACCCGTGTGGGGTATTGCGATGATTGGTGTGGTGTTGTGGGCATTCGGCGCCGCCCTGGTGTATCCCACCGGTGCTTCCGCACTGTCCCACGATCCGTCGATGACAGCTGCGCGCCTGTCGGTGCTGTCCACCATCAATTACGGTGCATTCCTGATCGGTCCGCCTGTGCTCGGCTTACTCGCCTCGCATATGGGGTACCACCGTGCGTTGGCGTGTCTGGTTGTTCCGGTTGCGGTTGGTGCATGGCTGACGCGCTACCTGCGACCTGAATCAGACAGCTAGGATGTCCTACGTGAGCGAACAGGGGAAGAACCGACCACCGATCAACGCTGAGGAGCATAGGCGCCCGCGCGCCCGTACGCATGCCCCCCGCCTGTCTGACATGACGACCTTTCGTGTCGGCGGTCCGGTGACCACCCTTGTTGAGCCTTCCACTGAAGACGCCTTCGTTGACGCGTTGCGCCGCGCCGACGGTGAACACAGCCCTGACCGCCTCCTGATTCTCGGCGGCGGATCGAACATCTTGGCTGATGATGCGCCGTTTGATGGAACGGTGATTCGTGACGCTCGCACAAGCCTTGAAACAGATGTCACCTGGATCCCCTCGGAACCATCCGCGCCGCAGAGCTCACCTGTCATCGTGACGGCTGCATCTGGCGTAGCGTGGGACGCCCTCGTCAATGAGAGTGTGAAGCGGGGACTGTCGGGCCTGGAAGCACTGTCAGGAATCCCTGGAACGGTTGGGGCGGCACCTGTGCAGAACATCGGAGCGTACGGCGGCGAAGTTGCCCACACACTGCTCCGCATAGGCGCGTGGGATCGCCTTGAGCAGCGCCGCGTCGAGTTGACCCACGATGACCTTGAGCTCGGCTATCGTTCATCCATTCTGAAGCAGTCGCGTCTGACACCTCGCATGGACGGCTCGCAGTGGGGGCCGACCGGGCGCTGGGTCGTCCTAGATGTCACGCTGCAGCTCACACGCTCACACATGTCTGCACCCGTCGCGTATTCCCAGCTCGCGCGCGCATTGGACGTTCCAATTGGACAGCAGGTCGAGACGAATCGCGTACGCAGCGAGGTCCTGCGCCTGCGTGCCTCCAAGGGCATGGTGATTGACGAGGGGGACCATGACACGTGGTCGGCCGGATCGTTCTTCACGAACCCGATTCTTGATGCCGATGAGGCGGAGCGGCTGTTGCCATCTGAGGCTCCGCGATTTGACGCTGGGCGGGGCCTGGTCAAGACATCGGCAGCGTGGCTGATCGACCGTGCGGGTTTTGGAAAAGGGTTTGCGCTGTCTGACGAGTGTGAACCGTGCGGTGGCCACGGCTCGGCGCGCGCCTCGTTGTCCACCAAGCACGTCCTGGCGCTGACTAACCGTGGAGGAGCCTGCGCACAGGATATCCGTGATCTGGCGCGGGCGGTGCGCGCAGGGGTGAAGGGACGTTTTGGGGTGACGCTTGTGCCAGAACCCGTTGTCCTGGGAGAGCAAATTTAACAGCGGTACGGCTCAGCCAGCTGGACCAATGTTCGTGCTGCTCCGCGCGATTCAAGCATCTGACCGTGACCGTAGATGGGCAAAATGACTCGGCGATGCGCGCCTGGAAGCGTAGTGGGAGGGACGTTCTCATCCCACGTCGCCTCAATCTGAGTGATCCGTGCGTTCAGGTCAGTGCGTGAGGCTAGGGGGCGAATGGCGGGGGAGCCGGGGGAGAGTTCACGCAAACTCGGGATCGGCAACAGGCGTGCGATCGGTGCTCCGTCGAAGGGCGTCGCAAAGGTGATGAGGTGCCGAATACGCCATCCCTCGGGACCGGCCATGATCGCTTTGGCCACCAGTCCGCCTTTGGAATGCGAATAGAGCAACACATGAGTGAGGTTTTCTCGCGCAAGGTAGCGCTCGGCCATCTGAGCAATCGCGTCAATCGGGCGGCGCATAGCGCGCACACCTTCCAGGATTCGTGCGTCCCACCCGGCGTCGGCCAGCGCGCGAGCCCACGGGTCGAGATAGTGGCGCGACTCCCAGATGCCGGGAATCCCGATGGCGACTGGACGCGCCGCGCAGTCAGGCGTTGCTGTGCTCGCAGCGAGCGTCGCAGGTGTGTGTGCGCTCGCGGCAGGCTGAGTGGGCGTACCCGCGTCTGTGGAAGGCTGGGCGAGCGCGCTACTTGTTACGGTTATCGACGAGGGTGACTGCGGGCCGGCCGATGGTGAGGCTGCCGAATCATCCGAACCGTTCTGACTGCCGGACGAATCACCGGCCGCCGAAAGCGTGTCGCATACGACAGATGTCATGAGCTGGAGGCGACGGCGCGCAGCGCCCACTAAATCGTTGGCAGCGACGGCCAGGCGCTGCGGAATTGGCGGTATCGTGACCCACGAAGGTGCCTCTTGGCGCAACGTCTCCGCAGGGGTGAACCAGTGCCACAGCGGCCACTGCCGAACCGATTCAGCAGCATTCTCGTGTTCGTTCATCTCACGGCTCATTGGCCAACCACCGATCAATCTGCGCGTTCCAGATGCGCCTGCGGTCAAATGACACCAGGGAGGCGCGGATCGACTGACGGGCCAGTTCCGCAAGCTGCTCGTCGCTCAGACCGAAAACATCTCGAGCAGCCTCGTATTGAGCCAACAGGCGCGAGTGGAACAGCAACGGGTCGTCGGCGCTCAAGGCGATTGTGGCGCCGGCCGCCATCAAGTCAGGCAAAGGGACGTGCGCTATGTCTGGATACACCCCGAGGTGCACGTTAGACGTGGGACATACTTCCAACGCAATGCCGTCATCGACCAGGCGCTTGAGCAGGTCCGGATCCTCCGCGCTCCTGACACCGTGTCCCAGCCGGGTCGGGGAGAGCGCTGCCAGGACTTCACGCACCGATGAGGGGCCCAGCAGCTCGCCTCCATGCGGAACCGACGCAAGACCAGCGTCACGCGCAATGTTGAAGGCAGCACCGAACTGCGCGGTTGAGCCCACCCGCTCGTCGTTGGACAGACCGAATCCCACGACGGTGCCCGGCTCCCTGCCAGCGTACTGAGATGCCAGGCGGGCGAGGGTGCGTGCATCTAAGGGGTGGCGGATACGAGAGGCAGCGACCACGATGCTGACATCCACACCAGTTGCTTCGCTGGATGCGCGCGCCTCGTCCAGAATGATTTCGAGGGCGGGAGTGATGCCGCCAACCCACGGTGCATACGACGTGGGATCAACTTGCATTTCCAGATGCACAGAGCCTTCCGCCGCGTCATCCTCGGCAGCCTCACGCACGAGGCGGCGCATAACATCCTCGGTGCGAACTAACACGCGGGCTGCATCGTAGGCGCGCTGGAAGCGGAACCATCCGCGCGCATCTGCCGGAACAGTGAGCGGATCCATGTCCAGCAAATGAGGCGGCAGTCGGACGCCTTTTTCCACAGCGAGTTCGACCAGCGTGCGCGGTCGCATCGCGCCGGTGAAGTGCAGATGCAGATGTGCCTTGGGCAATGTGGCCAGGGGCCGCCGGCCGGGGGGCGTGGGCGCCGCCTTCGTCAATATGGGCTGGTCACTGGGACTGGGTGAAGCAATCGGACGCAGCGGCATCGGCGGGGGCATGCTGTGAGAATGTTCAGGCATCAGCACCATTATCGGCAGCCGGCCGGCGCGCGTCCATCCACAGGGCGATATCCCGCATCAGGCCGGGACCTTCAGGCTCGTTCAGTACTTCGTGGTATGCGCCGTCGATGACGCGTAGGTGCGCGTCGGGGGTGTGCGTGCCCCATGCCAGTGACAGTCGAGCATTGCGCACGAATTCCTCTGACCCACTCGGGCGAGCAAGATGGTCGTGTGAGCCGTGGATGACCAGGGTGGGCACGCTGAGTGAATCGGCTCGTGCGATCGTGTGGTCGCCCTGAACGCACATCGTCAGTGCAGTGATCAGCGGGACGGGTCCATGGAAATTGAGCGGATCGTTTTCGTAGTCGTCCACCACGTCAGGGTCGCGCGAGACGCCGCCCGCATCAAGCTTCGCTGTGGGCAATCCGGGGGCAATGCGAGCCAGTGTCAGCATGGAGCGAGCTACCTTGGCAGTGATCGGCGCGGCGGGACGAAATGCCGGACCGGTCAGCACCATGCCGGCAACATGATCCGGATCGATGAGGACAGATGCAGCGGTGATAATGCCGCCCATGGAATGACCCAACACAAATAGCTGCGACGTGCGCGAATTGGCGAGGGCGTCTGCGCGCGCTGCGCGGTGCTCTGTAATGAGACGGCCGACATCGACTTGAGCACGTGGACCATCTGCACTTCCGTGTCCGCTCAGATCGAATGTCACTGCGTCGTAGCCATCGTGATTGAGAGAATCGACGAGGCGCCTGTAGCGGCCTTGATGCTCGGCGTATCCGTGGCAGATCAAGACGGTGCCGTGAGGCTGGGGATCGGATGTGTGATGGGTGAACAACTGCATACCACTATTGTGCCTGTTAAAAGGCGCTGATGAGCGCTTATCAGCGCCAAAAGGGCAGAATTGGTGGTGCGACCGCAACAGCAAATGGTCAGGTGCGGGCATGCTGAGACTGAGATGGAATTCGCCGATGCTGAAGCAGAAACAACGCTCGCCGATGCTGAACCAGCGATCAGCCTCGCCCAGGCAGAAAGTGAGTCTTAGTTGCGGTCAGCCAGGAGCTTTTGAATACGACCAACGCCTTCGGCCAGATCATCGTCGGAAAGCGCGTACGACAGGCGAATAAAGCCGCTGGGGCCAAAGGCCTCACCCGGCACTACCGCGACCTCAGCTTCCTTCAAGATGAAGTCGGCGAGTTCAGCGGACGTGGTGCACGTGGTGCCGCGAATGGAGGTGTTCAATAGTCCCTCCACCGATGGGTACGCGTAGAAGGCGCCCTTCGGTGTGGGTACGGTCAATCCTTCGATTTCACTGAGCATGTCGATCATCGTGCGTCGGCGGCGGTCAAACGCCTGGCGCATACGCTCCACGTCCTCCAGGCCACCCTCGAGCGCGGTTTTGGCAGCCCACTGGGCAACGTTGTTGACGTTGGAGGTTAAGTGAGACTGGAAAGATGTGGCCGCCTTGACCATGTCCTGCGGGCCAACCATCCAGCCCACACGCCAGCCGGTCATCGCGTATGTCTTTGCGACGCCGTTAAGGACGAGGGTCTGGTCAGCCAGTTCGGGAACCAGCTTGACAACGTGAGCAGTCTGGGTGCCGTCGTACAGCAGATGCTCGTAGATCTCATCGGTGATGACCCAGATACCGTGCTCCAGTGCCCACTGGCCGATTTGGCGAGTTTCCTCGGGTGTGTACACCGTGCCTGTCGGGTTCGAGGGGGAACAGTGCAGCAATGCCACAGTCTTGTCGGTGCGTGCCTCTTCGAGCTGGTCAACGGTGACTTTGTAATCCTGGTCAGCACCGGCAAAAACGGGAACCGTGGTGCCTCCGGCAAGTTTGATGGCCTCCGGGTAGGTCGTCCAGTAGGGGGTTGGCAGGAGAACTTCATCACCGGGATCGAGGACAGCTGCGAACGCCTCGAACACGGCCTGCTTGCCGCCGTTGGTGACCAGAATCTGGCTGGGGTCGACCTCGTAGCCCGAGTCGCGCAGCGTCTTAGCTGCGATTGCCTCGCGCAATTCCGGCAGACCTGAGGCTGGGCTGTAACGATGCATCCGAGGATCGTGGCAGGCTTTGGCGGCTGCTTCGACGATCTGGTTGGGGGTCGGGAAGTCAGGTTCGCCGGCGCCGAAACCAATGACGGGGACGCCCTGAGCCTTGAGAGCTTTCGCCTTGGCATCCACGGCTAAAGTCGCTGATGGTGTGATGGAACGAAGACGCGCTGAGGCGCGGTGAGCAGTTTGGTTCGACATGTCTCTATCGTTGCACGATTGGAGGCCGTGCGGAAGAAAATTCCTAGGAATGGACGCGCTATGATCAGAGGTGCTGGTGCGGACGGTGGAAGCCAAAAACACAGATCTGTGATTTTCTACATGCGGCGTGAAGTTGTACACTGGCGCGTTAACGCCCTAAACTAGCGGGGCGGGTCATGGGCGTCAGCCTGTGACAAGCGGTGAAGGGCAGTGGCGCAATTAGGTAGCGCACCGGTCTCCAAAACCGGCGGTTGTGGGTTCGATTCCCGCCTGCCCTGCTACATATGTAGATATCGGCCTACACGACAAGGAGAGGTTCTGTGAGCGACAGTCGCGCACTTGGCGGACCCGACAATGACGGTCTGCCCGACGTGCCGGACAAGCCGAGCGCTCCTGTGCGTCGTGACCGCACGAAGAGTGCACCGACTCCGAGCCGTGAGAAGTCGACGCATGAGGAAGGCGAAAAGCGTGGACTGTTCTCCCGCATTCGCCTGTTCATCAGCCAGGTCATCGCTGAGATGAAGAAGGTGACGTATCCGACTCGCAACGAAACATGGACGTACTTCGTTGTCGTGATCGTCTTCGTCACCGCTGTGATGGCATACACAGGACTTTTAGACCTGATATTCGGTAAGCTAAACGCATTGATATTCGGCTGAACCCGATTGACCCGCCGGCAGGAACCTGCAGGCGGGTTTCTTCTACGGTTCGTCAACCATTGCCGACAAGCCCACGCGCGTTGGCTCTGAAGGAGGACACGTGAGCGACCACATTGAAAACGCACCAGATGCGGATGAGACTACCGCTGTAAACGATACGCACGTCGACGCTGATTCTGCCCCTCAGTTCGTCTCTGCATCCGAATCTGTATCGGAGGGCAGCGGCGCGCAGAAAGCTGATGGCGTCGAGACAGCTGACTCCACCCTCGCGCAGGAAGAAACTGCAGCTGTGATTGAGTCAGTTGCTGCCACCGAGCACGGTGGATCCGATGCTGATGCGGCTGTAGCTGAGGCGCCCGCTCATGATGAGGTGTCTGTTAAGGATCAGCCACCCTCGGAAATTGGCGACGCTGAAGCAAGCGAGCAGCCGGGCGATGCGGACACTGAATCCGCGGCTGACGAAATCGAAGACCCCATCGAAGTTCTGCGTGGCGAGCTGCGCCTTCTGCCAGGCGACTGGTACGTCATCCACACGTATTCCGGCCACGAGCGCAAGGTCAAGGCTAACCTTGAACAGCGCATCACCAGCCAGAACATGGAGGACTACATCTACCGCGTTGAGGTTCCCGACGAATATGTCATGGAATTCCGCGGCTCTCAGAAGAAGCGTGTGCGTCGTGTGCGCATCCCCGGATACGTCCTGGTGTGCATGGACTTCACTGACGCGTCATACCGAGTTGTCAAGGAAACGCCAGCCGTGACCGGCTTCGTTGGCGATCAGCACAATCCGATGCCTCTGTCTGAAGATGAGGTTGTCATGATGCTCACCCCGAACGTCATGGAAGAGGCCGCTCAGGAAAACAAGACTGGCCCGGCTCCGGTTCAGGAACTCAAGGTCAGCTACGAGGTGGGCGAAGTTGTCACAGTGGTGGACGGACCGTTCGAAACGATGAACGCCGTAATCTCCGAGATCATGCCCGAGACCCAGAAGCTGAAAGTTCTGGTCACGATTTTCGAGCGCGAAACGCCTCTGGAACTCAACTTCGATCAGGTTCAAAAGATCGACGACTAGTCGCCGCGGCGCAGGGGCGGACACGCCCGCCCAGGTGTTGCGCACAGCTTAGTGAGTGATGTCGCGCACGAGAACTTGGGATCAAGGTATCTGACGCGATATCATCGCTGTTTGTGCGTCTGCATTTGCGTGTAGGACGCGCAGGCGGATCGGCAACCGTCGGTTCGCTTCGAATCACCAATGAAAGACCCGTAACTTATATGGCACCAAAGAAGAAGGTCACCGGCCTGATCAAGCTGCAGATCCCTGCCGGTGCTGCAACTCCGGCTCCGCCAGTTGGCCCGGCACTGAGCCAGCACGGCGTGAACATCGTGGAGTTCACCAAGGCGTACAACGCTGCAACCGAATCTCAGCGCGGCAATATCGTCCCTGTTGAGATCACCGTCTATGAAGACCGTACGTTCACGTTCGTTCTCAAGACGCCTCCGGCTGCACAGATGATCAAGAAGGCGGCTGGCGTGGACAAGGGCTCACCGACGCCTCACACCACCAAGGTGGCAAACCTGACCAAAGATCAGGTTCGCGAGATCGCTGAGACCAAGATGCAGGACCTCAACGCCAACGACATCGAAGCCGCGATCAAGATCATTGCCGGCACCGCCCGTTCCATGGGCATCACCGTCAGCGACTGATACGTCACCAAACCAATCTTTGTGGAAGGGCAAGCGCTTGCCCGAACACACCACACCTGCAAGGAGATAGCAGAATGACAAAGCGCTCGAAGAGCTACCGGGCCGCCGCGGAGAAGATCCACGCCGGTGAGGTATACGAACCTCTTGAAGCCATGAAACTGGCAAAAGAAACCACTGTCACCAAGTTTGACGCCACCGTTGAGGTGATGTTCCGACTGGGTGTCGATCCCCGTAAAGCAGACCAGATGGTCCGCGGAACCGTTTCCCTGCCGCACGGCACTGGCAAGACCTCACGGGTCTTGGTCTTCGCTGTGGGCCCGCGCGCGCAGGAAGCGATCGACGCCGGAGCTGACGAGGTCGGCGGCGACGAACTGATTGAGAAGGTCCAGAAGGGCTACACCGATTTTGATGTGGCCGTCGCAACCCCTGACATGATGGGCAAGGTTGGCCGTCTGGGTCGCGTCCTCGGTCCTCGTGGCCTCATGCCGAACCCGAAGACCGGAACGGTCACGATGGAAGTTGGCAAGGCTGTCAAGGAGATCAAGGGTGGCCGTATCGAGTTCCGTGTGGACAAGCACGCGAACCTGGCGTTCATCATCGGCAAGGCATCCTTCACTGCTGAGCAGTTGACGGAAAACTACGCCGCTGCCCTCGATGAAGTCCTGCGTCTGAAGCCGTCCTCCTCCAAGGGTCGCTACATCACGAAGGCCACCGTTTCAACGACGATGGGCCCTGGCATCCCGTTGGATCCGACCAAGACGCGCGATCTGCTCGGCACTGACGACTGATTGTTCGATGCCTGACGGCATTGATTCTCGGTGCTTCGGCGATCGGTTGCAGAGATGACCGGTTGGGTTGATGACCAGGCGGATTGATGCCTGAGCGATCCTCGACGAGGGTGCCGCAGCGTCCGCGTCACGTCGCAATCTTGATAAATGGGGGTGGGTTCGCACGCGTGTGCGAACCCACCCCCATTGTGTGCCGTCATCGATGAGCCCTGTCTTGAATGCGCGGCCTCTTTCTAGCGCGCCGTCTCCAGCGCATGACATTTTGACCTGCGCCGACTTCAGCAAATGGCGACTCTCTTGTGGAATATCTTCGTTGCGTGCCACCTTTTCCGCGTCCGGTCTCATCCGCATTTCGTCTTACTCTCGGCAGCCCCCTTTTCCCGAAGCCCACCCACCCCTACCAATCCCAACTGTCGATCTCGATCGACCAAGAAGGCGGGCTGGATTACTGGCTTTCAACACTGACGAACGTTTTCACTGGTCAGAGAGTGTTATTCGCGGAAGGTGTGGGCCTCCCTCGTCAATTAGGACGATAACGGGAGCTTCAGATCGACAGTTGGGGATTAATGCGGACAGGATGAGGGGGAGGGGGGAAGATGAGGGAAGGCGGAGAGGAAGGCCGAGGAGCAGGTCGAGAGCAGGCCAAGAGGGATGCCGAGGGGAGCTAAGAGAGCGAGCGGAGAGAACGGCGAGAAAAAGCGAGAGGAGAACACGTGGGAATGTGCAGGATGCCAGAGGCATAAGGGCGGGAATAAATAGCGGCACACAAACGTGCTTTGTTGCACACAGCGCACAGTAGAGGCCGCACATCGATCTTGGTATAGTGGAACAGCCAAAGACCGTCGGACATCTACTGACAGTAGATCGAAGCGCAAGAGCGACCGACGCAGGAAACGTGACTTGAACAGCTCCCTTGCGGAAACTTGGACAAGCGTGGTGCAAGCCCGACACGAACCTGCGTGTCGGGCTTTTTCGTGGGTACGGCGGCTGACTTTTCGGAAGGAGGACCATGGCGAGGTCTGACAAGGAGGCAGTTGTCGCCGAGCTGACGGAGAAGTTCCGCAACTCGGATGCCGTGCTGCTGACTGAGTATCGCGGTCTGACCGTTGCACAGCTCAAGGAGCTGCGTCGCGGTTTGGGCAATGACGTGAGCTACGCCGTGGTGAAGAACACGCTGGCACGGCTGGCGGCCCGCGAAGTCGGATTCGATTTCCTCGAGGACGACCTGAAGGGCCCGACAGCTATTGCATTCGTCAGCGGTGAGCCGGTTGAGGCCGCCAAGACGCTGCGTGATTTTGCCAAGGATAACCCGGCGCTGGTTTTGAAGTCTGGCGCTATGGATGGTGTCGCACTCGATGCTGACGCCGTCAAGAAGCTTGCTGATCTGGAATCCCGCGAGGTCCTGCTGGCCAAGGCTGCAGGTGCCCTCAAGGCGAAGCTCTCCCAGGCTGCGTACGCATTCAATGCACTGCCCACCAAGGCTGTGCGCACAATCGATGCTCTTCGCGACAAGCAGGAGCAAGCGGCCTGACGCGACAGGCCCCGGGTTACTGGCCTCACCGCCATGCACCCGGACTCATTTACACAACGTAATCTGCTCGCGTAGCAGGCCAAACAAGGAAGGATGCCACTCATGGCTAAGCTCTCCGCAGATGAGCTCATCGAAGCTTTCAAGGAAATGACCCTGATCGAGCTGTCCGATTTCGTCAAGCAGTTCGAAGAGGTCTTCGACGTTGAGGCCGCCGCACCGGCCGCCGCCGTTGTTGCAGCACCAGCCGCTGGCGGTGAAGAAGCAGCAGCCGAAGAAAAGACCGAGTTCGAGGTTGTCCTCGAAGCAGCCGGCGACAAGAAGGTTGCCGTTATCAAGGCTGTCAAGTCCCTCACCGGCCTCGGCCTGAAGGACGCCAAGGGCCTGGTTGACGGCGCACCGTCGACCATCTTCGAGAACGCTTCCAAGGAAGACGCCGAGAAGGCCAAGGCAGAAATCGAAGAGGCTGGCGGCACCGTCACCCTCAAGTGATTTCACTTGAAACTCTCGCGCTAGCTTAAGCGCATATCAAGTTGTCGCGGTTCAGCATCAGCTGGGCCGCGACACTTGTATATGGGCGGTGTGGCCACTGTGCGCAGTGTGGGCAGGCGGTGACGCGCGAGCCCCGCAACCGTGATGTCTGCACGCTAGCCGTCCGGCAGCGATGTCTGCACGCGAATGCCGCGCCCCGCTGCTCCGAGTGGGAGTGCTTTCCGTGTGACAATTGACGAGGGGAAAGGAGGATCCATGTCGGACACCATGAACTCCCTGCTGGTCACCGGTGGCTGCGGTTTCGTCGGCAGTAACTTTGTGCGATTCGCACTCGAACGCGATCCTCATATTCGCATCACGGTGCTCGACAAGTTGACCTATGCCGCCAACCGGCACAATCTTGATGGTTTGCCGCCCGGCAGAGTCGCCCTCGTCGTTGGGGATATCTGTGACGAGGAGCTGGTTGAATCCCTGGTCGCTGACCACGAGGCCGTCGTGAACTTTGCCGCCGAAAGCCACAATGACAAATCGATTGCTGACCCCGAGCCTTTCATCCACACTAACATTTCAGGCACCTACAGACTGCTGGAGGCATGCCGGCACCATGAGCGGCGCTTTCATCACGTCAGCACCGACGAAGTGTACGGCGACCTGGCTCTCGATGATTCCATGCGATTCACTGAAGAATCACCTGTGAAGCCGTCAAGCCCTTACAGCGCCAGCAAAGCCTCGTCTGACCTGCTGGCATGCGCATGGTTTCGCACCTTCGGTGTCCGGGTGACAATTTCGAACAGCTCGAACAACTACGGACCATATCAACACATTGAGAAATTCATTCCTCGACAGATCACGAACATTTTGACCGGCCGGCGCGCCAAGCTGTACGGCGATGGACGAAACGTTCGCGACTGGATCCATGTCGACGACCATTCGGCGGCCGTTTGGCAGATCCTGTGTCGCGGCATACCCGGAGAAACATACCTGATTTCCGCCGAAGGGGAGCGTTCCAACTTTGACGTTTTACGCTCGATCTTGCGCCTCATGGGCAGGGACGAGGATGACTTCGACTGGGTCGGGGATCGGCCCGGCCATGATCGCCGATACGCGCTGGATGCGAGCAAACTGCGCCGGGATCTTGGGTGGGAGCCGGAAAAGAGGGATTTTGAAGCGGGGCTGGCTGAGGTGATCGCCTGGTATCGCTCACATGAATCGTGGTGGCGTGACGGCAAGGATGTCATTGAAGATCAGTACGCGCGCTGGGGGCACTGAAGATCTCGCCGTCTGCATCCTCGCTGTGTGGGGGCAGGATGTGTACTGGGGCGCCAAGCCGCGACTGGTGCGTCGTGTAATTGCAGGTATGCGGGTTTTCTGTGCTCCCGAAGCTCTCGGCAAAGGCGGCAGCTTCAACTCCGCCCTCCATTCCATTCCCCAACTGTCGATCTCACTTCGTTTGCAGACACGCCGTATATGCTCGCGAGCTTCTGACCTGCAAAAGGAGCGGAGTCTGCTCGGCAATAGGTCACTCAGACCCGTTGAAATCGACAGATGGGGGACGAGGGGTGTGAGGGAGCGAAGGGCGGTATGCGGATCGGCCCGTGCGGCGGTAGCGGTGGCAGCGGCGGTGAACCTGCGAGAAACTGACAGTGCAAGCGCGCAAAGGAGAGTGCCATGAATACGGAAATGAACAGCCGGACAGATGCAGCCGCACGTGACATCGACGCGGATGAGCCGCGCCGCGCCGGAGAGGTGCACGGCTGGGTCGACGAACGATTCGAGTCGGTCAAGACTCTTTTCGCACGCATGCTCCAGCGCGATCCCACCTACTCTGCTCAGGTGTGCGCCTACGTCAACGGTGACAAGATCGTTGACTTATGGGGCGGCGGTCTCATGGATGGGCAGACGGTTACAGGGTTTTTCTCGGCAACAAAAGGTGCTTCCGCACTGACCTTGGCGCGCTTGGTTGACTCAGGTGACTTGGATCTTGAGCAGCGAGTTGCGTATTACTGGCCGGAGTTTGCCGCCTGTGGCAAAGACCAGATTACAGTCAGTCAAATGCTGTCCCATCAGGCGGGACTGCTTGGCGAAGAATCGATGCGTTTGATGGATGTGCCCTATGACTCGCGCGGGATGGCGGCAAAGTTGGCAGCCATGTCACCGCTGTGGCGCCCGGGCACGGCGTTTGGCTACCACGGCCGCACGATCGGACCGCTGATGGAGGAACTTTTCCGTCGAGTCGCCGGCGAGGACCTGCAAACCCATTACGAGCGTGAGGTTCGTGCCCCACGTGACATTGACTTCTATATCGGCTTTCCTGAATCGGAAGATGATCGCTACGAACCCATCCTGCCGTCTCTTCCCTTCGAGAAAGCCCTGGCGGAACGTGACAAGCGTGGCGAACGGGTTCCGGGAACGGCCGCTCTGTCCGACGATCCTGGCGCCGGGCCTGTCAGCGCTGATGAGCTTGCGGCAGCGGTAGGCCAGTGCGAGCTCGGAGATTCGCTTGGCGCGCTGTCCGCACTCGGTGGCGGCGTCATTGAGCCAGACAACACACCCACACCGAACCACCGCCATATTCGTGCCGCCGGCGTTGCGTCGACAGGTGGGGTCGGTTCCGCTCGCGGCCTGGCTCGCCTGTACGCAGCAGCTGTCACCGGTCTCAACGACTGTTCTGTTTCACGAATTGACGAGGGAAACCCACGCCATGATCTGTCTGAGCCGTTCTTAACGCCTGACACGGTGAAACTAATGGGAACGCAGCAGGTGTTCGGGATGGATCGAGTGCTGCAAAACGTCATGTGCTTTGCTCGGGTGTTTCAAAAGCCCAATGGTATGTTCCCGTTTGGCTCCTATCAGGCTATCGGGCACGACGGTGCGGGCGGAGCGTTGGGCTTTGCTGATCCGTTCTACGGCTTGGCATTCGGATACAATGTGCGCCGCATGAACGAGCCTGGCGGACTGGACCCGAAGTCAGTGCTGCTGTCTGCTTGTATTCGCGACATCCTTGGCGGCGGCCGGTAGGGCCTGGTGTCTGCTGGCTCGCGTGTATTGAGCACCTGGCGAGCGGTTCCTAATTCGGTTCGCCGTTCGTTCCCGTGCTCGCTTTCTCTCACCACCCCCTTCCGTACTATTCCCGTCTGTCGATCTCGACTTTCTCCCCTCATTTACCCGACCGTCGATCTTGACTTCCTCCCTTCGATTCACCCATCTGTCGATCTCAGCGCACTCAGTTCGGGTGTCATTGCACGTCCGCGCCTGCGACCTGCATAAACGGATGGGTACCCTCGTCAATTGCGAAGAAAACCGGTCGAGATCGACAGAAGGGAAGCGGAGGGAGAGGAGGAGAGAGGGAGAGGGGGAGAGGGAGAGGCGGCACTCGGGGCTGGGAAAAGACGGCGACCAGCCGCCGGCAACAACCAGCCAGACGGAAAGGGCAGAAACAGCGAATGGAAAGGGTGGAAAACAGTGAAGGGGAGGGACAGAGAACAGTAAACGGGGGCAAAGAACAGTGAACGGGAGGGGCAGAGAAAAGTGAAAGCGCCGGTCAGGCCCCAAGCAACACGGCGGTGGGGTCCGTGAGATTGGGCACAGCTTCGCGCATACCCCTTGCCGACGGCGGCGAAGGATTCTAACATAACTATTTGCGCCTGATGACGCCCGAGGTGAGCTGTGCCCGCACGCGAGACCAGCGCTAAGTGTGCTAGCGACACAGTATCAGATAGGGGCGGCAGGCGGGAGCGCGCACTCACCGACTGCAGGGAAGGACACCCTTTGGCTGCCAGTAGCACCACTGCACATCAGCCCAGGAACCGTATCTCATTTGCGAAGCTTCGCGAACCTTTGCAGGCCCCGAACCTGCTGGGTCTGCAGATTCAGAGCTTCGACTGGCTTCTGGGGAACGACAATTGGAAACAACGCGTTGAGGCTGCGAAAGCTTCAGGCGGATTCGACGTGCCGGACGTTTCCGGGCTGGAAGAAATCTTCCAGGAGATCTCGCCGATCGAAGACGTCGCACAAACCATGTCATTGTCATTCCGCGACCATCGACTCGAACGCCCGAAGTACTCGGTCGAAGAGGCAAAGGCCAAGGATTACACGTACTCAGCACCGATGTACGTCACCGCCGAGTTCATGAATTACATGACCGGCGAAATCAAGTCGCAGACCGTCTTCATGGGTGACTTCCCCCTGATGACCAAGCGCGGCACTTTCATCATTAACGGCACGGAGCGCGTCGTTGTCTCCCAGCTGGTCCGTTCGCCTGGCGTGTACTTCGAGCGCACATCTGACCGCTCCTCCGATAAGGAAATCTTCGGAGCCAAAGTCATCCCCAGCCGCGGTGCCTGGCTCGAATTCGAGATCGACAAGCGCGACGCAGTGGGTGTGCGTATCGACCGCAAGCGTAAGCAGTCGGTGACTCACTTCCTCAAGGCTATCGGCATGACCGAAGCTGAGATCCGTGAACAGTTCGCGGACTACCCGGTTTTGCTGGAAACCCTTGAGAAGGACACGGTCGACACCCAGGAGGAAGCTCTCCTGGATATCTACCGCAAGATTCGCCCCGGTGAGCCCGCAGTCGTCGACGCAGCTCAGACACTGCTGAATAACTTCTACTTCGATTCCAAGCGCTACGACCTGGCGAAGGTTGGCCGCTACAAGATCAACAAGAAGCTGGCTCTGGATGCGGATCCTCGTACCTCCGTTCTGACGCTGGAAGACATCGTCACGACCATCAAATACATGCTCTCGATGCATAAGGGTGACAAGACGTTCACCGGCGTGCGTGGCGGCAAAGCCGTGGAAGTCAGCGTTGAGTCGGACGATATTGACCACTTTGGTAACCGTCGTATCCGCGCGGTGGGCGAACTGATCCAGTCGCAAGTGCGTACCGGCCTGGCGCGCATGGAACGCACCGTGCGTGAACGCATGACAACGCAGGAAGCCGATTCGATCACGCCTCAGTCGCTGATCAATATCCGCCCCGTTGTCGCAGCGATCAAGGAGTTCTTCGGAACATCCCAGCTGTCACAGTTCATGGATCAGAACAACCCGCTGGCCGGTTTGACCCACAAGCGCCGCCTGTCGGCACTGGGCCCTGGCGGTCTGTCGCGTGACCGTGCCGGCATGGAGGTCCGTGACGTTCACCCGTCGCACTACGGACGCATGTGCCCGATTGAAACCCCTGAAGGCCCAAACATTGGTCTGATCGGCACGATGGCGACGTTCGCGCGCATCAACCCCTTCGGTTTCATCGAGACGCCGTACCGCGTGGTGCGTGGCGGCCACGTCACCGACGAGGTCGAGTACCTGACCGCTGATGACGAGAACGGCCACTACATCGCTCAGGCATCATCGCCGCTGACGGAGGACAACACTTTTGCCGAAGAGATGGTTCTGTGCCGTCTCTCCGGCGAAGACCCATTGCTCGTTGCGCGCGATGACGTTGACTACATGGACGTTTCTGCACGTCAGATGGTCTCTGTTGCCACCGCGTTCATCCCGTTCCTCGAGCACGATGACGCCAACCGAGCCCTGATGGGCGCGAACATGCAGCGCCAGGCTGTCCCGTTGCTGCGCACCGAAGCTCCACTGGTCGGCACCGGCATGGAACGCCGCGCCGCTCAGGACTCAGGCGAAATGGTGATCGCTGAGCGCGCCGGTGTCGTCACCGAGGTCAGCGCCGACTTGATCGTCGTTGAAACTGACGAGGGTGGCCGCGACACTTACCGACTCGAAAAGTTTGAACGCTCCAACCCCGGCAACTGCACGAACCAGCGTGTCATTGTCGAGGAAGGCCAACGCGTTGAAGAAGCAGACGTTCTGGCTGATGGCCCGGCCACCGACAACGGTGAAGTCGCCCTCGGAAAGAACCTGCTGGTTGCCTACATGTCGTGGGAAGGCCTGAACTACGAGGATGCCGTGATTCTGTCACGCCGCGTCGTGCAGGATGACGTCCTGACCTCCATCCATATTGAGGAGTACGAGGTTGACGCCCGCGAAACGAAGCTGGGCGACGAGGAAATCACGCGCGACATTCCGAACGTGTCCGAGGAATCACTGGCTGACCTTGACGAACGCGGCATCATTCGCATCGGTGCTGAGGTTCAGGCCGGCGACATCCTGGTCGGCAAGGTCACCCCGAAGGGTGAAACCGAACTGACCAGTGAGGAGCGCCTGCTGCGCGCCATCTTCGGTGAGAAGGCGCGCGAAGTGCGCGACACCTGCCTGCGTGTCCCACACGGTGAAGAGGGCATCGTCATTGGCGTGCGCGAGTTCAATGACGAAGAAGACGATCTGAACCCCGGCGTGCGCCAGACGGTGCGCGTGTACGTGGCTCAGCGCCGCAAGATCACCATTGGTGACAAGATGGCTGGCCGTCACGGAAACAAGGGCGTCGTCTCCAAGATTCTGCCTGTCGAAGACATGCCGTTCCTGGAAGATGGCACACCTGTGGACATCATCTTGAACCCGCTGGGCGTTCCTGGACGTATGAACGTCGGTCAGGTGCTCGAGTACCACCTCGGCTGGCTGGCCCACCAGGGTTGGGATGCCACGAAGGCGAAGGAAGCTGGCGAAGACTGGACGAAGTTCCTGCCTGAGAACGGCATCAGCGCCGAGCCCGGCTCCTTGGTTGCAACCCCCGTGTTCGACGGTCTGGAAGCAGAGGAGCTGCAAGGCCTGCTGCGTTCAGTTCGTCCCAACCGTGATGGAGAGCGCTTGACCAACGATGAAGGTAAAGCTCAGCTGTTTGATGGCCGTTCGGGTGAACCGTTCCCGTACCCCATCGCAGTGGGGTACGCCTACATGCTCAAGCTGCACCACTTGGTTGACGACAAGATTCATGCCCGTTCAACCGGCCCGTACTCGATGATTACGCAGCAGCCGCTGGGTGGTAAAGCCCAGTTCGGTGGCCAGCGCTTCGGCGAGATGGAGGTGTGGGCACTGGAGGCCTACGGTGCCGCCTACGCCCTCCAGGAGCTGCTCACCATCAAGTCGGACGACACCGTTGGACGTGTCAAGGTCTACGAAGCCATTGTCAAGGGTGAAGACATCCCGGAACCTGGTATTCCAGAGTCCTTCAGGGTCCTCATCCAGGAAATGCGCTCGCTGTGCTTGAACGTTGAAGCACTCGACGCGGCAGGCAACCCGATTGACCTGCGCGACGAGGACGAATCGTACGATGCGCAAGAGGATATGGGCATCACCTTGGATGCCCGTCCGAACGCAGCAGCAACCATTGACGCCATTTAACTCAGTCGGTTCCGCGGCGCACAGGTCGCCCTCGTCAATCAAGACGACGAACGAGGGCGACGCGCTTGCGGGGAACCTCAGCCCCTCCAGCGGCGGGCTTGAGCAGACCACTTACGCTGGAACCGACGAACTAATGCAAGGAGCGAGACCTTGATCGACGCTAAGACGTTCGACAGCCTCAAGATCACCCTGGCAACGACAGATGACATCTCAGGATGGTCCCACGGCGAGGTAAAAAAGCCCGAAACGATTAACTACCGCACCCTCAAGCCTGAGCGCGACGGCTTGTTCGGTGAACAGATTTTTGGTCCGACCCGCGACTGGGAATGCGCGTGTGGCAAGTACAAGCGCGTGCGCTACAAGGGCATCGTGTGTGAAAAGTGTGGCGTCGAAGTCACACGCTCGAAGGTG
>OKIM01000062.1_pt1 | contig 39935 bp, 26 predicted proteins | sample 1612191 | NCBI WGS metagenome assembly OKIM01 (sample SAMN04436781, study PRJEB24849) | human gut metagenome | biome: human gut; feature: NICU; material: stool | host: Homo sapiens | place: USA: Saint Louis, MO | collected 2011-03-31 | reverse complement strand
AAGCCTTTATCGGGCGGCAGCTTCTCCCTGAAAGATGGCAGTGAAACCGTTCCGGTCACGGAGAATAAGGCGGACGCCTCTTTCCAGGCCACTTTGAACCAGGCTAAGACCTATAAGTTGCAGCAGACCGCCGCACCGGAAGGTTACGAAAAATATAGCCGGATCTACACCATCAGTTATGAGGGTGGGAAAGCCCAGGTTTCGGTAGATGACACCGGGGTTGACCTGACTGCTGGGACGCTGGTGATTAGCAATACTAAGAAGGCTACCGAGCCGACCCCTGATCCCAGCACGGATCCCACGGATGATCCGACCACCGATCCGACTACGCCCGGAACTGATCCCACAGACGAGCCGACCACGGAGCCCACTGATAACCCTAAGCAACCAATTGGCGGGGAACTCACTTGGAAAGTGGTTGATTCTAAAGGTAAGGCAGTAGCCGGGACTTCTTTCCAGATCACTCCCCTGGGCAAAGATGGGAAGCCCAATACCGCGGACGCCGTTAAGGTCACGGATTTTGTCAGTGGCCCCACCACCTTCGCGGTACCCAAAGACCTAAACGGCGCTGTCGGTGCCTATAAGGTGCGGGTTGATGACGTAACCTTGCAGTACCAGCTAAAGCAGCTAACGACTGCCAAAGGTATGAAATTAGCAGAACCGCAAAAGCTGTCCTTTAATAAGGGAGCGGATGGTAAATGGGCGCAAACCGCCGCTGCAAGCCCGTTCATTAACCCGGCAGACAAGCCGACTACGGAGCCTACTGATAACCCGACTAGCGAGCCGACTGACCCCACCGCTGAGCCCCAGCCGGGTGACAACGGTGGAGCAAGTAATACGAAGCCGTCAGCTGGCCAAAGTGGCGGAGCTACCGAAGCACCTGCCGGTGCTTATATGACGGGTGGGGCGAGTGCCTCCAGCGCTACTGCGGGACCGGCTCCCTCCTCACTGCGCATTACCGGTGCGAACGGAGGCACCCTGGCTTTGATCTCCGCGATCCTGGCACTGGCCGGTGCCGGAGTGCTTACGGCTCGCCAGCTGCGCCAAGACCGCTAGGGCTCGCGTCCTTGGAGGGCTACCCAGGCGGAGGCTTGGGCGCCGGCTTCTGCCAGGTTAATCCCTAGTTTGCTTTGCAGTTTTTCTAGCCGCTTCGCCACCGTATTGCGGTGCAGCCCCAGGTTTTGCGCCATCTGCTGCCGATTTCCCTTGGTGGCTACATACTGTTCCAGCAGCGCCAGCAGGTCTGCATCTCCCCGTAGAGGTCGCAGGAATTGCTGAGAGAACGCCGCCGCGGTTTCCCTGCCTATCACCTGCATTAGTCCGGAACGGGCAATCTCTCCCCACCGGGCTACCTGCTGACTATTTCCGGTATGCCGCAAGGCTTGCCGCGCCCCCGCTAGGCCGGCATTAAACCGCGAGATTGGGTAGTCCTGCCCCACACCTGCTCGCAAAACTGAAAATTCTTTCCGCGAAAAGTTGGACAAAGTTAGCGGCAACGCTGCTAGCGGAATCGCCATTTCCAGGTGAGAGGCGTGCAAACGCCACAGCGGCGGAGGCATAGTTTTAGTCACTGCCCGCTCCACTCTGGCAGTCAAAGCCCGCAGGTCGCCCTCCTGCCCGACCACTACCACCGGAACATAGCGCCCGCTAAGCGCGCGGGCGTCTGGAAAAGCCATCTCGGTTAGAATCTGTGCCGCCCCCAGCTCCCCAGAAAGTAGCAGTTCAAATGCCCGCTGCAATAAGCGCCCATGATAGCCAGAAACAAACCGGGAGTTAGCTAGAGCCGAAGCGATTAACAAGGAGGCCTGGGAGAGCGCCTGCTGCTGCCACGGCTGCGGGAATAAGCTCCAACACACCTGCAGCCAAGCGGTTTCCTGCCCGAGGGCGTTAATAGCAGCGAAAAGACAATAGCCTTCGTCGGTTTCAAAAGAAAGCTGCGCCGTATTTGCAGAAAATCCCTCCCAAGACTGTTCTGCAAAGTTCCCTAAATCGGTGGTCAGCGTAGGCGCCGATGCCTGCGCTATCGTCCTGCCCGCCTTATCTCTGATGATTACCCGTGCGCCAATCCCTCGCGCCAACTCCCCGGTGATCATGTCTACACTGCGCGGCTGTGCAGATGCCTGGATCAGGCGCTGTTGCAAAGCCGTGAGCTTATATTTGCCCGAGGTAGCTTCGACCTCGATCATCCGCGCGACCTCTTGCGAAAGCGCCACAAAAGACTGATCGGGGGCGACCTCAATCAGGTTAAGACCAGTTTTTCGGGCAGCCTGCACTAAAAGCGGCGGTACCTTGTCATGGCTGAACCCCAGACCGAATCCCAGGGTAGTAATACCCCCCGCTACCAGCCGCTGGGCATATTCGAGCCAGCCCGCTTCCCCCTCCGGATTCCCCGCGGAAGTGGTCAGCAGCAGCTCGTTTCCCTCTAAGAAAGCAGCGGGATTTATTTGTTCCGAGGTCGCCACCCATCGCAACTTCGCCAAAGGATTAGGACACCACAGGGATTGGATATGTAAATGCGGCCGCCCCAAGAGCGCTTGCACAGTGATCATATGTACATTATGCACATTCCAATTCCTAAATTAATGCATTTTGCATATTCACCCCTGACTTACGTCCTAGATAGACTACAGTTACCACGGCTCAAAACCGGAGGTAGGTGGGGCGCTGACCGTCTTAGCAATGACGATGATCGTCGTAAACAATTCCTGCCAATCAGGAAAAATAAGGTCAGCCCCCAGTTGAAAACCTTAAAGGAGATCAAAATATATGTCCGAGGATTACAAACCGAATCCCTATGAGGACGCGAAGAATCAGCTGCGGGAAGCTCAGAAAATCCTGGGTTTTTCCGAGGGCGACTACGATATGCTCGCTTCAGCACGCCGCGAAATGAGCGTTTCCATTCCGATTCGTCGCGATGACGGCACCCATGAGGTACTGCATGGCTACCGGGTACAACATAACTTGACGCGCGGGCCCGCCAAAGGCGGCATCCGTTACAACGAACACGTCGATATTGACGAAGTTCGCGCCCTGTCTATGTGGATGACCTGGAAATGCGCCCTAGTGAATCTGCCCTACGGTGGAGCTAAAGGCGGGGTGACTATTGACCCCAGCAAGTATTCCCAAGCCGAACTAGAGCGGGTCACTCGCCGCTACATTTCCGAGATTCTGCCCATTATTGGCCCGGAAAAGGACGTACCCGCCCCCGACGTGGGAACTAACGAACAGACCATGGCCTGGATCATGGACACCTATTCCCAGTTCCAAGGCTATACCGTTCCCGGTATTTGCACTGGTAAACCGGTTTCTCTCGGCGGATCGCTCGGGCGCGCCGAAGCCACCTCCCTGGGCGTAGTAATCATGGTAGAAGCCGCCCTGAAGAAAAAGGGCATTAAATTCGAGGATGCCTCCCTGGCCATCCAAGGCTTTGGTAAAGTAGGGCGCGGAGCTGCAGAAATCGCGCAGCGTCGCGGCGGCAAAGTAGTCGCCATCTCCGACATCTTCGGCGCCATTTACAACGCCGACGGCATCGACACCAAAGCGCTGGGCGAATACGTTGACGAAAAAGGCAAAGTCGTAGGCTTCCCCGGTGCCGAACCCATGGATGCTGCCCAGCTGCTGCTGCTTGATGTAGACGTAGTGGTTCCCGCCGCCATTGAAGGCGTGCTCACCAAGGATAATGCTCCCGATGTGAAAGCCAAGATTATTGTGGAGGGCGCCAACGGACCCACCGATTCCGCCGCCGACAAGATCCTAAACGAAAAAGGCGTCATGGTTGTTCCGGACATTCTGGCGAACTCCGGTGGCGTAATCGTGTCCTACTACGAATGGGTACAAGGACGCGACAACTTCTTCTGGCCGCTAGAACGGGTACAAAAGGAAGAGGAAGAGCGGATTACCGCTGCCTGGAAAGATGTAGAGGCGTACGCCGAAGAAAAGGGCGTGACCTTGCGGGTCGCAGCTACCGTATTGGCGGTGGAGCGAGTCTTGCAAGCTCACAAACGGCGCGGTCTCTACCCGTGATCGGTGCGTAGGCAGAAATCCTGCCGCTTAAGGTGATGCTTTTCTCCCCCCGAGCGGATCTATCGCTCGGGGGGAGAAAAAATTTGGAAATCGGGGTGCTATTCCAAAGAATTATTGGGCGATTCGTGACACGCTAGAGACATGAACGCAAAACCTGTACCTGTAGATCCAGACGTCCTAGCTAACGTTGCCCATGGGCGGTATTTTGACCCCCATTCGGTGCTCGGCACCCATGTGGGGGAAGATTCCGTAACTATCCGCACCGTTGCCCACTTGGCAGATGCGGTGGAGATCATCACCCCCCAGGGGACTTTCCCAGCAACCCATGAGCAAGATGGTATTTGGGTGGCAGTCCTTGAGGGCACCGAAATCCCGGATTACCGGGTGCGCACCACCTATGGGGAAGAAACCACGGAGCTAGATGACGGTTACCGTTATCTGCCCACCGTCGGCGAATTCGACCTGTATCTGATTTCCGAGGGACGCCACGAGAAACTATGGGAGGTGCTGGGAGCCCACCTGCGCACCTACGACACGGAAATGGGGCAAACTAAAGGGGCATCCTTTGCGGTGTGGGCGCCCAATGCCCAAGCTGTGCGGGTAGTGGGTGACTTTAACTATTGGGACGGGGAGACCTCCTCGATGCGTTCCCTGGGTTCCTCCGGAATTTGGGAATTGTTTATTCCTAACGTGGAAATCGGAGCCCGCTACAAGTTCGAAATCCTAGGGCCGGACGGCAACTGGCGGCAAAAAGCTGACCCGATGGCGCGCGCCTGCGAGGTTCCTCCCCTAACTGCCTCGGTAGTTACCGATAAGCATCACCAGTGGGAAGACCAAGAGTGGATGGAGAAGCGGGCAAAGACCGATCCCCACAACTCCCCCATGTCGGTTTACGAGATGCATATCGGATCCTGGTCTTATGACACCCACTATCGGGATTTGGCTGACGATCTAGTTACCTATGTCAAAGATATGGGCTTTACCCACGTAGAAATGATGCCAATTTCCGAGCATCCCTTCTATGGTTCCTGGGGTTACCAGCAGAGCGGCTATTACGCACCCTCGTCCCGCTATGGTACTCCCGACGATTTCCGCTACCTGGTAGACAAACTGCACCAGGCGGGAATCGGGGTAATCCTGGACTGGGTTCCCGGACATTTCCCCAAAGACCAGTTTGCGCTCGCTGATTTTGATGGCACCAAACTCTATGAGCATCCGGATCCCACCCGCGGGGAACAGCCCGATTGGGGTACCTTGATTTTCAACTTTGGTCGCAACGAGGTGCGGAACTTCCTGGTGGCCAACGCCCTTTACTGGTTGGATGAGTTCCATATTGATGGTTTGCGGGTCGACGCGGTGGCCTCCATGCTTTACCTGGATTATTCCCGCGAGGAAGGCCAGTGGCATCCCAACCAATACGGGGGACGCGAAAACCTGGAAGCGATTTCTTTCCTGCAGGAAGCCAACGCCACCTGCTACCGTCTCCATCCGGGCATCTGCATGATTGCCGAAGAATCCACGGCCTGGCCCGGGGTAACCGCGCCTACCGATGCCGGTGGCTTGGGATTCGGTTTGAAGTGGAATATGGGTTGGATGAACGACACTTTGCGCTATCTGCGGGAAGACCCGGTCAACCGTTCATGGCATCACGGCGAATTAACGTTCTCCCTGGTGTACGCCTTCTCAGAGCATTATATTTTGCCTCTCTCCCACGATGAGGTCGTCTACGGCAAAGGTTCAATTCTGGCCAAGCAACCAGGTGATTACTGGCGGCAACTGGCGGGAGTGCGTTCCCTCTACGCCTATCAATGGTCACATCCGGGCAAGCAGCTCCTGTTCATGGGTGGCGAGTTCGCGCAAGGCGCCGAGTGGGATGCGGATCGCTCCCTAGACTGGTTCCTGCTAGATGACGAGCGCAACCAGGGGGTACAGGCACTGGTACGGGACTTGAACCAGATCTACACCACCGATCCGGCCTTGTGGGATGACGAGCATACCGGATTTGAATGGATCGAATCCAACGATTCCGAACATAACGTGATCTCTTATGTGCGCAAGTCCCGTGATGATCACGGACGCGAACACAAGATGGTATGCATCTGCAACTTTGCGGGCAATCCTCACGAAGGCTACCGGGTGGGACTACCCGATGGCGGGGAGTGGGAAGAAATTATTAACACCGATGACGCCAAGTATGGTGGCTCCGGGGTTACTAACTTGGGGCAAGTCACTGCCGAAGATATGGAGTGGAATGGCCGCCCCTACTCGGTAGAGCTCAGGGTACCGCCCTTGGGCTGCCTCTGGTTGCGTCCTAAAGAAGACTAATTTAATAACTCAGCCGTTTAAGGGCTTTAATAGGGTGCGTCCTCGAGAATGCTTAATTCTCGAGGACGCACCCTTAATACTTATGGATCTACTCTCCCGGATACCAAAACCATTTACGAGGACGCAGGCTATTTTCCCGAGATAACCTAGCTCTTTACGGACACCGGTTTATACGTCAACTCCCATGAAAGTAAGCACTACCAGCAGCAGGTTTAGGGCAATTATTAAGCCCGCAATAATGCCCATTGTCCAGCGCATTGCCCGGTTATCGGTGTAGCTGCCCATCAGTTCTTTCTTACGGGTATAGACAGCAAGCGGCACTACCGCCAGGGGAATCCCGAAGGATAATGCCACCTGGGAAACAACTAATGCCCAGGTGGGGTTGGGGTAGAGCCACAGAATCAGCAGTGCGGGAATCAGGGTGATTAGACGGCGCAGGAATAGCGGTACCCACACATGCAGTAGTCCGCCCATGATTTCCGAACCCGCATAGGCTCCAACCGAGGTGGAAGCGAGACCGGAAGCTAGCAGCCCAATCGCAAAAATTACTCCGATTCCGCTGCCCAGGGCGTTTTCGATAGCGGCATGTGCGCCCTCGATAGTATCGGTGCCGCTCTTTCCAGCGAGCGCCGAGGCGGCCAGCAATAACAGCGCAATATTGACCGCTCCCGCGACAAATAGCGCATAGGCCACGTCATGTTTGGAGGCACGTAACAGGTGGGGAATATCGCGAGAGCCTCGCTCCGGAAAACGGTGATTTACCAGCGAAGAATGCAGGTAAATAGCGTGCGGCATAACCGTTGCCCCCAGCATGGAGGCCGCGATCAGCACGGTGTCGGTGCCGGCAAATCGGGGCAGTAATCCCCCTAGCATTCCCGCAGGATCAGGCGGGCTAATCACCAGCCCCGACAAGAAGCCTACGGTAATGATTACTAGCAAACCGACCACGATAGTTTCGAACTGTTTTTGCCGGCGTTCATTCTGAAAAACTAGCAGCGCTAACGACACACAGCCTACGATAAAGCCCCCTGCCAACAGCGGCAGCCCAAACAGTAGCTGCAGAGCGATTGCGCCCCCCACGATTTCGGCGAGGTCGGTGGCGGCGGCGATTATCTCCGCTTGGATCCAAAACACGATGCGTTTACCTTTGGGCAGTCGATCCCCCAAGATTTCCGGTAGAGATTTTCCGGTTACTAGCCCCAGTTTGGCGCTTTGATATTGAATGATCACCGCCATCAGGTTGGCAAGCACCAATACCCACACCAGCAGATAGCCATAGCGGGCTCCAGCAGTGATATTGGCGGCTACGTTCCCGGGATCTACATAAGCTACTGCCGCTACAAACGCCGGCCCTAGCAGCGGGAGCAGCCCCTTTTGGGCGGCTGCCTTAGCGTTGGGAGCATTCTGAGAATCTGGAGTCGGATGTTTTTCCATCTGCGCAGCTTCACCTTTCTTCATCGGGGAAACTACTTCATCTAGCTAGACTTATACTTTCCCTTAGCCATTTTTCGGGTATCCCTTAGATAAGTTTCGTATACCCGAAACTTTACCTCGATTTTTCGGAAGATAAAAACCACGCAGCAATGCCGTTAGGGCGTTCGAGTGCCATGATTTAGGGGCGCGAAATTTCCCCTCGCTTTGCGCTAATCACCCTCTGTAAATCTGCTGCTGCCACCAGAATCTGATAACCGCGTTTACCCGCTGATACGTAAATTTTTTCTTGCTCAAAAGCGGATTCGTCAATCACCGTGGGAAAATCTTTCTTCATTCCCAAGGGCGAACACGCTCCTTTTAAGTAACCGGTGAGCGGAGTTAGCTTTTTCAGCGGTAACATCGCGACTTGTTTCACCCCGAAACACCTGGCGGCAGCTTTCAAATCTAATTCGTGAGTAGCGGGCACTACCGCCACGAAATGTTCCCCAGGTCCGCCCTCCAAAACTAGAGTTTTGTAGACCAGATTCGGATCGACCCCCAGAGCCTGGGCAACCGTGAGCGCATCCAAAAACTCCCCTTTCGAAGAAACCTGCGTCATTTGCGCAGCAATCCCCGCACTTTCGAGGATGCGCATAGCATTAGTTTTCACATGCTTCTTCCCCATAAGCTCACCAGCTTCCCGTAGGTGTTTTCTCAGCCAGTTTAACCGACTCGAAAATTTTTGAACGGAAGTAACTTCCTACCCTCGGCCGCGGCGGCGTTTAAAATCTGCAATAACTTTCGGTTAATACTCGATTAACGTCGCCACGGTTGGGGGGGTACCGCTGATTAACTTTGCTAGAATTGCTTTAACAATAGCCACCCCAAGAACGCGAGAACCGTCGTGACCAACATTATTGAAGTAGAGGGTCTAACCAAAGATTACCAGCAGTTACGCGCCCTCAATAAGCTGACTTTCCAAGTTCGTCAGGGCGAAATCTTAGGACTACTAGGGCCGAACGGATCCGGAAAATCAACTGCTATCAATTGCATCCTCTCCTTGCTTCGTTTTAACAGCGGAAGCGTGAAAATCTTCGGAAAAGAAATGCGCCCCGATGCCTTCGACATTAAACGGCGTCTAGGGGTGGTATTCCAAGACGTAGCCGTATTCGATGAGCTAACCGTGGCCCAAAACCTGGAATATTTTTGTGGGCTGTACGTGGCGGACAAGCGCGAACGTGCCGCGATGATTGCAGAGGCAGTCCAGCTGGTGGGACTACAAGACTACCTAAAGTTTCGTCCTAAGCAACTCTCGGGAGGCCTGTTGCGCCGCTTGAACCTAGCTTGCGGTATCGCCCATCAACCGGAGCTGATTTTCCTGGATGAGCCGACCGTGGCAGTCGATCCCCAAAGCCGCAATAACATCTTGGACGGTATCGTCACTTTGCGTGACCGCGGCGCGACCGTGGTCTACACCACCCACTATATGGAAGAAGTCGAGCAGATCTGCGACCGCATCATCATCCTCGACAAAGGGGAAATCATTGCGCAAGGTACCATTAACGAGCTGAAACAGCTATCCGATATTGAAGAAAAAGTTACCTTACAAGGGGTGGAGTTACCCACAGAACTCAAAGAAAAGCTGGAAAACGATCCCCAAATTGAGTCAGTTACCAGCAGAAATCGTGCAGTCCAGCTAGTTTACCGGCACGGACAAAACCATGTGTCTGCCCTCATCGGCCAGTTGAGCCAGGCTGGGGTATCCTATGAGTCCATTTACTCGGAGCGCCCCACCCTGAATGACGTGTTTTTGCAGCTCACCGGCAAAGAACTGCGAGACTAGCCATGGGACACCTGATCGGATACAACCTCAAGATACTGCTCTCCAACCGCACCTTGGTTTTTTGGACACTCGCCTTCCCCATCCTGCTGGGACTGCTATTCAAAGGAGCACTCGGGGACGTTGTCAATAAAGAAACCTTCAATACCGTGCCGGTAGCGGTAGTAAATTCCCAGGTCTACCAAGACAGCACCTTTAAAATCGCCTTCGATGATTTAAGTAAAGAAGACTCCTCCCCAGTCAGCTCCGAAAATCAACCCCTTTTAAAACTACGAATGGTAAAGACCCTAGAGGAAGGGAAAAGGCTTTTAGAGGACGAGGAAGTTTCCGGAGTAATCGAGATTACCGGAACCTCGCAGGCAGGTATCAGCAGGGATGCCAAAGCACATTTGACGCTGGCTTCCAACGGGATGGAACAAACCATCTTGAAAACAATTCTTGACGAGGTCACCCAACGCACCGATATGATCAGCCAGCTAACGCAGCGAGAGATAGCAGCAAAAGTTCGCGCCCACTCTCCGCCGGATTTTCAAAATATTCCGCCCGGCGTACCTCCTGCCTTTGATCCCGCTCAGGTAGCGGCCTCGATGCAAGAAAGACTCACCAAAGGCGGCTTTACTTTGCATGATCGCAGCCCCAAATCTATGGACTTGCTAATGGCTGAGTTCTTCTCGCTACTTGCCATGGCTTCCCTATACGGGGGAATGTTCTCTATGACGGTGATGAACAATGCCCAGCCTCCCCTGGGGGTAATCGGCAGGCGAGTAGCGGTGGCACCGACTAGCAAAGCCAAACTGATTATTTCCGGGATTATTTCCAGTTACCTGCTGCAATTGGTGGGACTGATTTTGCTGGTGACAGTGTGTCACTTCCTATTCAATGTCGACTTTGGCCCCAACTGGGCATTAACCTTCCTGCTGACTTCTCTCGGAGCCCTGGTCGGATTATCCTTCGGAGTCGCGATTTCCGCGCTCGTGCCCCGCGGGGAAAACCTGAAAATTGGGGTCTTAATTTCAGTCACCATGTTGGGAGCGGTACTAGCGGGGATGATGGGCGGAACGATGCGCTACGTAGTAGACCAAAAAGCGCCCCTAGTAAATAAGCTAAACCCCACTGCCCTAATCACCGATGGTTTTTATAACCTCTACTATCACCCCGGGTTCGATGGTTTTTGGCAAGACGTCACCTTACTGCTGATTATTTCGGCAGTACTCCTAGGTGCCTCCCTGCTCGTCCTAAGGAAGCAGCGCTATGACAGTCTTTAAAGGTTTCCTGCAGGTACTGCTGCGCAATATTGCTTTTGTTATTCTCTTTACCACCATCATGGTGGTCATGGGACTGACTGCTTTTCAGACCAGCCCCGGTTCCTCCGGTGATTTCGCCGCTTCCAAGCCTACAGTTTTAGTTATTAATCGCGGCAATGATACTGCCCTCACCAGGTCTTTTAACTCCTACTTGGCCGGCCAAACCAAGAAAGCAGACACCGGCACTAGCGAACGCGAAATCGACGACGCCCTCTATTACCAAACTTTGTCCTACGTCGTTTACCTACCCCGCGACTTCACCACCACCATCCTCAAAGGTGAAAAACCGGTGGTAGACGTAAAATCTCGCGCCAGCTCCGAGAGTGCCTCTGCTGAGGTATTAGTAAGCCGTTTCCTGCGGCTGGCTACCGGATATGGGCAGTATTTAACGGACGAGGACGAGCTGGTCAAAGCGGTAAACTCTAGCCTGAAACTGGATAGTAAAGTCACGCTCACTTCGCATTTAGACCAAAAAACGCTCCACAACGTGACCGCCCTATATAACTTTGGCAGCTACACCCTCATGGCCGGCGCAACCTATGTAATCACTATGGTGCTGGCGGCCTTTTCGGTAATAAACGTACGTAAACGTACCCTGGTTTCGCCCGCCCATCCCTTCCGGATCGATCTGAGTCTCATAACCGGCTGCGCGGTGATCGTAGCGTTCCTAGTGGCACTCAATGTGCTCTTAGTGCGATTGCTGCTGCCCGGCATTGCTGATACCGGACGACAAGGACTGTATGCGCTTAACATTGTGGCATTTGGGCTGCCGGTACTAGCCTTAGGTTTCTTAATGGCAAAAATTACCAATAACAAGGAAGCGCTCAGTGCCATCGTAAACGTGGTGGCGCTGGCCAGTGCTTTCCTATGTGGAGCGTTTATCCCCCGGGAGCTAATGCCCGATGCAGTAGTCGCCATCGGGAGGGCGCTACCCACCTTCTACTACATTGACAACAACAATGCGTTAGCGGAAATGAACAGCTTTAGCGGCGCTGCCGCCTCCCAATTCTGGGAGAACATCGGGGTGCAAGTGGGTTATGCCCTAGCCCTATGGATCGGCGCGGCGATACTTACTCGCTTGCGTAGACGCGTTTAAAAAAACTGCGCAGATAATAACCAGTACCCTGATCCTGTACATGCAACTGCGTTAGCGTGGGAGTAGATTTTATCCGAGTGGGCGCGGTGGGCATAAGAATTTGGAAAACGTCGCTACGTTTTCCAAATTCTTGGGCGGGAGGAAAAATCTACTCCCGCGCTATTGGTAATAGCAGATTTCCTGGTTGTAATCCGTTTTAATATCCTCTAGATAGTCAACCAATCTAGAGCCAATCGGCGAGGATTAGCACTCCTAGCAGGATTAGCACGCTGGGGAAAATAATCGCTTCAAAACGTTCCAGGAGCTCTGCAAGCCCCATACGTCCAGTGATGAAACGGGCAAGAGCAAGCAGCACGCCAGCAAGCACTAAGAACACTGCGCTAAACAGGATGATTTGCCACCAGGTGGAGAGGGCAAAAACTGGTAAATAGGCTGCGATTTCATCGCCCCCATTAGCCATAGTAACCAGCGCAACTGCGCCTACACTGACCTTTTTCCCCTTTAGTTGAGCCTCACCCTCGTCCTCTTCCTCGCAGTCCCTAGACCCAACCCGTTCCCGGATTTCGCCAATTGCCGCTTTTACCCCGAGCGCCAGCGGTATCAGTCCTAGGAAACGCAGGTACTCCTGCGGGATTACCAAACCAGAAATGGCGCTTAAGGCTATGGTTGCTGCCAGGATTACCCCGAAACCTACATATTGACCGGCACAGATGCGCGCAGTAGTTCCGGGACGATTCTGTCCGTGAACAAACCACAAAGTTAGTAACGCTAAGTGGTCAATGTTGGTGGCTACAAATAGCACTAGCGCTTGCACGAGGGTCGAAATAATCAAACTAGAGGTCACCCCTCCATTATTACTAGAGAGTGCAGAAGTGAAGAAACCGGGGGCGAGGAATCACAAAAAAGCCGCAGAAGAACGTAAGCTGAAGCACGTGAAAGCAATTATGACGGTTACCGGTATCGACCACACCGGGATTATCGCGGCAGTTTCTCAGACGCTCGCCCAAAATCAGGTAAATATCATCAATGTGTCCCAGACCTTGATGGATGAATATTTCACGATGATTATGCAGCTGGAATTTGATGAGAATCAGATCGGGTTAGCGCAGGTACAGGCGGCGCTGGCGCCAGTAGAGGAAGCCGAAGGGCTGGTTATTAAAGTGCAGGCAGAAGCCCTCTTCAACGCCATGCATAAGCTTTAAACCGCCTACCACGGAACTACTCAAAGCACCGTAACCACAAGGGAGAATCATGGGGTTGGATACCACCGGGGAAATCCTGGAAACCATACAGATGATTGCCGAGGATAACCTCGATGTACGCACCGTTACCTTGGGGCTTTCCCTATTGGACTGTGCCGATACCGATATCGAGCGAGCCTGCGCGCGGATTGAAGAACGGATTTTAAGCGCCGCCTCTCGCCTGGTGGACACGGCCGAAGAAGTCGCCGGCGAGTTCGGGGTGCCGATTATTAATAAACGGCTCTCGGTAACCCCGATTTCCTTGGTGGCAGCGGCTTGTCGCACTGATAATCCCCTCCCCTTTGCCCAGGTGCTCGATCGTGCCGGTAAAGCTGTAGGAGTAGATTTCGTAGGCGGCTATTCCGCGTTGGTACAGGCTGGCGCCACCCGCAGCGATTTAGCACTAATCGACTCGATTCCCCAGGCGCTTAGTACTACCGATATCGTATGTTCCTCAGTAAATATCGGGTCCACCCGTACCGGTATCAATATGAGCGCCACCGCCAAAATGGGACAGCAGGTACTGGCTGCTGCGCAGGAAACTGCTGATCAAGACGGTATCGGAGCGGCAAAATTGGTGGTGTTCGCCAATGCCGTAGGCGATAATCCTTTTATGGCCGGAGCCTTCCACGGAGTTAGTCAACCCGATGCGGTGGTTTCGGTAGGGATTTCCGGTCCGGGAGTCATCGAGAGGGCGCTCGCGGGAGTACAGGGGCGACCCTTTGAAGAATGCGCAGAAGCCATTAAGAAGTCAGCTTTCAAAATCACCCGCATGGGACAGCTGGTGGGACAAACCGTGGCTAAACGCCTAGGGGTAAATTTTGGGATTGTAGATTTATCCCTGGCTCCAACTCCGGCAGTGGGAGATTCGGTAGCTGCTATTTTAGAAGAGCTAGGGGTAGAAACCGTGGGCGCTCCCGGCACTACCGCAGCTTTGGCACTACTCAACGATGCGGTTAAAAAAGGCGGTCTGATGGCTTGTTCCCTGGTAGGGGGACTTTCCGGCTCCTTTATTCCGGTATCCGAGGACGCGAATATGATTCAGGCAGTCCAGCGCGGTTCCTTGAGCCTGGCAAAGTTGGAAGCTATGACTGCTATTTGTTCAGTAGGTCTAGATATGATCGCGATTCCCGGCGATACGCCTGCGGCCACTATTACCGGGTTGATCGCCGATGAGGCCGCGATCGGGGTCGCCAACGGGAAAACTACCGCGGTACGCGTGATTCCGGTGCCAGGTAAAGGGGTAGGCAACCAAGCGAATTTTGGAGGCCTGCTAGGCTGGGCACCGGTTATGAAAGTCTCTCCGTTTTCTTCGGAAAAGTTTGCTGCCCGCGGCGGGCGCATCCCCGCCCCCGTACATTCCTTTAAGAACTAACGCCGACAACCCGCTTATACAGCTGCGGCACCCCGGAATAGTTTCCGCCACCAGAACGGACAAACAATTACCTGATAGCAGCCGCAAAAAACTTTGGGCGCGTCTTTGGTATTCCAAAGACGCGCCCAGAGTTAGTTAAACGAGCTTATTTAGCCTACTGTTCCTCGCTGGTGAACAGATCGGTAGCTGCCGATTCTTCATCGGGGGTTACCGGAGATGCCGGCGGTTCCACCGGAGCCGGCTGTTCGCCCTCTGCCTCTTCAGTTGCCTGAGCTAGCACTGCCGGCAGCTGCTGCATGGGGGTTAGGCCCTCGAGACCAGTAGCGGTCTCAGATCCCAGCAAGCCCCGCATTTCTTCGAGGTAAGCGGCGATGGATTCGCGTTGACGCTCCAAGCGCTCCACCGTGCGTTGCGCGGCGGCCCGCTCTGCCTGAGCTTCGATCCGGGCAGCTTCGCGCACCTGCTCGGCTTCGCCCTCGGCAGCCGCAATGGTAGCTTCGGCCGCGCGGCGTGCATCTTCCTGGCGGCGACGTACTACCGCATCGGTATCGGTCAGCAAGCGCTCTGCCCGCTGCAAGGTTTCACCCAAGTGCTTCTCGGCATCGGCAACTTGTGCTTTAGCGGCGGCCACCATAGCGGAGGTTTCGGAGCGAGACTGCTCATGAGCCTGGGCATCGGCCTCGCGAGCGGCGGCGCGAGCGGCCGCGATCTCAGTTTCGGCCTCTTGGCGCATCTGCTGGATCTCAGCACGAATACTATCCGCGCTTTCCCGCGCTTCCTTCAAAATGCTTTCGGACTGGGTGCGAGCATCGGCCAAAGTCTTTTCTGCCTGTTCCTTGGCTTCTTCCCGAGTCTTAGTGGCTTCACTCAAAGAGGATTCCCGCAGTGCCTGTGCCTCTGCGGTAGCGTCATTGCGGAGCTGGGAAGCTTCTTGCTCAGCTTTAACCCGCATTTCCACGTAGTCTTTTTCGGCCTGGGCGCGCTGCAACTCGGTTTCCCGGTCAACGGTTGCTTTCAAGTCAGAAACCTGGGTGTTGGTCTCTGCCCGCAGCGAGGAGGCTTCCCGCTCTGCCGCTGCCACCAGTTCATCCGCCCGATGCTGCGCATTGGTCAACACCGTTTCTGACTCGGTGGCCGCGGTAGTGGTACGTTCTTCAGCTTCCCGGCGCGCCTCTGAAATCAGGGAGGCAGCTTCCGCCTCTGCCCGCTCGGACATGTCCTGAGCGTTCTTGCGGGTTTTCTCCATCAGCTGCTCGGCTTCAGCATTGGCCTTATTAATGACCGCGGTAGATTGTTCCTCCGCGCTGCGCAGCAATTGCTCGATCCGCGCGCCGATCCCCGTGTAAGAACTGCGATCAGAAGAACGCAACTGCTTTTGCGCTTCCGCAAGTTGTTCCCCCAAATCCACATTGCGCTGATCCACCGTGTCCAGCTTTTGCTGTAACTCGGTAATCTGGTTATTCAAAGTTTGAATCTGCAAATCGACCTGAACGCGATCGTAACCGCGCATTACGATCGGGAAATCAGTTTGTTCTTCCACCTGGTCCTCCCTGAAGATGAGCCGCTGAGATTAGGCATTACTCGGAACATTTTATTCCATTAATCAAGTAGTGCGAAACCCCGTATCACTGCCTAGTCTTTCACTTATTTAAGCCTGAAACCAAACGTTAAGGTAAAATTGACCCTAGTCACACCCCTAACCGGGTATAAGCATCACCGCTGTAAAGAAAGTACAGTGTAGTTATAGTTGTTCAGCTACGACTTGAGGGGAAACTGGTGAACATTTTCTTACGTAGATATTGGCTTCCACTACTTTTAGTAATCGTGGGGGCTCTGGTTGCGCTAGGCGGAGTAGCAAGCGCCACCATTTGGAAGCCAACTCCGCAGGTATCGGTGTCTTTACCTACTAATAATCAAAAGCAGACTCTGGCGATTACCCGACCGGGAATGTTTGAACTTTATGACTCCCCCACCAAAATCACCGTCTCCGGTCAAGGAAAAGTAGCCTTAGCCATCGGCCGCTCGACCGATGTGACTGCCTGGGCTGCTGACCAAAACTACGTGGAAGTTACCGGTCAAAAAGATGACACCACCCTACTGACCGAACCGCACCAAGGGAAAGCTGATCCCCGCCAACCCGGAGAAGCTGCCGGGAAAGATATGTGGGTCAAATATAAAGAGGTAGATACCGGCCGGATCAGTGAAACCTGGGATCGCTCCGAGGGCGCTTGGTCTCTGATTGCTTGGTCAGAGGAAGGTAACGTACAGCTGACTCTCCAGTGGACACAACCAGTTTCTACTCCTTGGTTCTGGCCGCTGCTAATCGCCGGACTGCTATTGGTATTAATCGGCGCAATTGTGGCCGTAGTGCTTAATCGCCTGGCCAAAGCGGCAGCTAAAGAAGAAGCAGAAATACGTAAACGCCGCGAGCAGCGCGCCCAGGAAGCCGCAGCTCAAGGAGAACAAACCGTACAGATTCCAGCACTCAATGCGGTTTCGAAGCCGCCCTCGCGCTCCGAATTACGAAAAGCCCGCGAACGCGGGGAAGCCACTATCGAAGTGGAAGGGGTAAAATTCCCCACTGGATTGGTGCCAGTAATTCGCACTGATGCCGACGGAAAACCCATCAATCCCGAAGCTACAGCTTCGCCATCACCAGAAGTTCCAGCCACCAATGAACTTCCAGCTCCCACCATGCCGGCGGCAGAGCTGCCGGTACCTGCGCAAAGTCCCCAGCCGGCCACCTATTCTCCGCTCCCCGAAACTACACCCGAAGTTTCATTTAACCCGGCTGCCTCGCCGCAACCGGCACAGTCGTATCAGCCGGAAGCCTCCTACAACCCGGCACAATCTGCCCAACCGGCACAGTCCTACCAGCCGCAGGCTTCCTACAACCCAGCTGCCTCGCCGCAACCGGCACAGTCCTACCAGCCGGAAGCCTCCTACAACCCGGCACAATCTGCCCAACCAGCACAGTCATACCAGCCGGAAGCCTCCTACAACCCGGCACAATCTGCCCAACCGGCACAGTCATACCAGCCGGAAGCCTCCTACAACCCGGCGGATTCATACCAACCCCCCGCGGCGCAAGTGGAGGCAACTCCTGACCGCGCGGAAGAGTGGTACGAGGACGACGATTTCGACCTGGACGGATTGGGGGATGGTCCTGATATGGCAGATTTCGAAGGAAAATCTACCTTTGACCAGAGCCAAGGAGGTAGCAACCGATGAAAAAAGTACGAGTACTATTGTCCGTCACCGCAGCCAGCTGTTTGGCAATAACCAGCCTGGCAGGATGCACTAGCGCCGCTCAGCGTAAAGAAGTACCAAGCTCTGCTCCCACCGAGACTTATCCAGCTTTGCGAGTTGAGCAGGTAGACCCCATCATTAAGGCAGTTAACTCCGCTTTAGCGGCCGGAGACGCCAAATTTGATGCCGGAGCATTAAATCCCAGAGTGGCCGGTCCTGCACTGGCCATGCGCACCGCGCAATACCAGATGCATCAAAAGAACAGCCAAGCGGTTCCAACTGCGCTGCCTGCGTCCTCGGAAATCACTACCGTTACCTCTGGAAATAAGTGGCCGCGCGCTTTACTTAACGTGACGGGGGCAGATAGCAACGGCGCAAAATATGTGGAAATAATCCGGCAAAACCAGGCAACCAGCCCCTATCAGCTATGGCAGTGGATGCAGCTACTACCCAAGGCAGCTTTGCCTGAAACTGATGTAGTGGCCCGCGGATCGGAAACTTTAGATCTCGCTAGCGACGCGAACCTGCTACTTTCTCCTGAAGTAGCGGTCAATACTTGGGCTCAGACCGTCTTCGATGCGAAGGCAAAAAACGCCGACCAAGTGTTCGTAGACCCGCTGATGGAGGGGAAGCGCGCGGAATTGAAGGCGCTAACCGAGGGAGTGGGCAATGCCGGTAAGGTGGCATCCACCATTACTCCTGCTGATTTTAAGAACAACACCCTGGCGATTAATCTGCCCGCGAAAAACGGGGCACTGGTGGCGACCACCTACACTCAAGAAGTTAAGCTAACCGACGTAGCTAACGATAAGCCAGTTACCCTCAGCGGTGACGTGGTTAATCTGCTAGACAACGGCAAGGTCACGCAAAAAGCTTCCTGGAGCCGAGTTATCTGCGTGCTACTGCAGATACCACCCAAGGGCACCAAAGATGGCAAGGTGCGGGTAATCGCGGCTTCTGAGGTTTTGACGGCGGCCGCTAAGTAAGGAAGGTTTCGATTGGCACAGACACATGGAGCAGTAGATCTTTCCCAGTTTGCTGCTAAGAATGTAGCAGATTCTCAACCAGCACCGGCGGGTAATCCTGCCGCTAGCGAAGCTGCAGCTAACCGCGGGAGCGGGCTAAACCAGGACGGGGGCGCTAAAATTGCGGGCCCCTTTATACGCGACGCTGGCGATGACACTTTTGAAGAGGTAGCCGAAACCTCGCTCAAGGTGCCAGTAATTATTGATTTGTGGGCTCCCTGGTGTGGACCTTGCAAACAGCTCGGCCCGATTCTAGAGGAACTGGCGCGCGAGTATCAGGGGCGATTCCAATTGGTGAAAATCAATGTGGATGATTCCCCGCAGTTAGCGCAGGCATTCCAGGCACAATCCATTCCTATGGTGGTGGCGCTGATCGGGGGGAGACCGGCACCGCTCTTCCAAGGGGCGCAGCCTAAAGCCCAGATTAAACCGCTTATCGATCAGGTCTTACAGATTGCCGGGCAGGCGGGTTTGACCGGCGTCATGGCTGGGGAAGGTGACCCCACTCAGGAAGATCCACGAACCGAAGAAGAAAAAGCAGTGGAAGCGTTGGTCGAAGCGGGCGAATATGCAGAGGCCATGCAGCAGGCGCAAAAGCTACTACGGAACTCCCCCGAGGAAGCCTCCCGTTATCAGGCACTCGTGGATAAAGTTTCCATCGCGCAGCGTTTGCAGGCAGAGGAAGGCCAAGACGACTCCGACCCTCTGGTTTTGGCGGATCGTTTTTTCCAAGCCGGTAATGAACCGCAAGCTTTCGATCTATTGCTGTCCCTGATCGCAAAGTCTGCTGATGAGGAGCGCGACGAGTACCGAGAACGTCTTCTGGAGCTATTCCGACTTTCTCGCAACCCCGAGGCAGTGAAATTGGCGCGGCAACGCTTGTCTCGTTTGCTGTTTTAGAAACCCCCTGGGGGCGCTAACTGCAAGGTAGACTGGTTGACAACAGGCAAAATAGAAAGGTTCAAACGCAACCATGAAACCGGAATTTATCGCCGCATATGAGCCGCAAGAGGGCGCGCGCAGAGCTAGGGAGCTTTTCGAGAAGACCTTTGCAGCAAAACCAGTAGGAGTCTGGCGCGCTCCCGGTCGGGTCAATGTAATCGGGGAGCACACCGACTACAACGGCGGAAAAGCATTGCCCCTCGCCCTCCCCCATGCTATCTATGCGGCGCTGCGAGTACGTGAGGACGATCAACTAAAAATTGTTTCTGAAGACTTCCCGGAACTAAGCGTTCATAGCCTTTCTGAGTTAGCAAAAAACTATCCCGCTAGTGGCCCGGGTGCTTTTGTCGGGGGCGTGATCTTAGGTTTGGAGCAGGCACTCAATGATCGCGGCCAAAGCGAAAAAGCCCGAGAATTAGCACAGAAAATACCGGGGTTAGAAGTAGCGATAGCTTCTAGCGTTCCTTTAAGCGCCGGCCTGTCTTCTTCCGCCGCTTTAGAATGTGCGATCGCGGTGGGAATTGATGACCTTGCTTCGCTGAAGCTGGCAGACAGCTTTGAGGGAAGAAAACTACTGGTCGAGGCGGGAAAAATAGCTGAGAACCACTATGTGGGAGCCCCAACCGGAGGTCTGGATCAATCGGCCTCGATGCTGTGCGAAAAAGACTGCGTGCTAGAGCTAGATTGTGCCACTTGGCAAACCCGCTCGCACCCCTTCGACCTGCCGGCTCTCGGTCTATCCTTACTGGTGATAGATACTTGCACTTCCCATGATCTTGCGGACGGGCAATATGGAGCGCGCCGAGCAGCATGTGAGGAGGCTGCCCGGGTTCTGGGGGTAAAAGAACTTGGTGAGCTGGTACCGAAGAATATTGCACCCTCCGATAACCTGGCTGACTTAGAATCTGCAGACTATCCACCCTCTTGGGTTCAGCAACAGCTGGACAAATTAGAGGATGCGGAGCAAGTTTCACGAGTGCGCCATGTACTTACCGAGATTGCTCGCTGCCAGCGTCTCTGCGAACTTTTAGAGGCAGGAACTGATCTAAATGAATGGCGCAAACTGTTGGATGCTTCCCATGAATCTTTGCGACGTGACTACGAAGTTACCTGCAAAGAACTAGATGTTGCGGTGGATGCAGCCCGGAAGGCCGGCGCCTATGGAGCCAGGATGACCGGAGGAGGCTTTGGCGGGTGCGCGATTGCTTTGGTTAAGGATGACCAGGTAGAGGCAACGGCTCGCGCCGTGCTAGATACCTTCGCCAAAGCCAAATACAACCAGCCGCGATTCCTCTCGGTCTCGCCCTCATTCGCAGCTGGAAAAGTGGAATAAGAGCGGAATCCTCGCTCAGATATTAGTTTCTGCGCACCTTACGTGCTAATAAAGCTAAACCTGGTTAGAGGTGCCATTCCCGCTGTATACAGGGAAATATCGCCACCCAGTAATATATTTCGTTAAAAATAAGTTCCGCCGGGTGAAACCCTATTAGTTTTACCCGGCGGAACGTTACGGTTTAAAAATCAGCGGCTAACCCGACACTTTAGCTAGTGCCCGTTTGCAACTGGTCAGTCACCTTTCTCTGTTTCCTGGTCCTGGGAATCCGGGGTATCGCTATCTTCCACTTTCGGTAAGTTCTCTGCATCAGGGAGTTTCTCCGCATCGAGCTCAGCGAGCTTCAGACCAAGAGATTCTTTAGCACCAGAGCCCCCCATAGCGTGACCTTGTACTACCTTTTCGGCAGTACTCTCACTGGCGCTAACGCTAGGAACTGCGGCTTTAAGTGCCTGCGCATCCTGGTCATCAAGTTGCGCCCGCAACTGTTCGTTCTTCTTTTCCACGTCCAAGAAGAACAAGAGCACCAAGATCAAGAGGTTAGCAATCGTGGGTACCCACAGGTACATGAACTTAATCATTTGCAGGGCGGACTCAGCCTGCACCTTGGCACCGCCAACATAGCCACCTATCTCAAGCAACCAACCGGCGACTGCGGTACCTACCCCGCTGCCGACCTTGACACCTAAAGAAGAACAAGAGAACATCATGCCATCGATGCGTTTCTTAGCGCGCAAGAAGGTGTTCTCACTGATCTCAGCGATGAGAGCGTTAAGGGTTCCCTGCAACGGGCTCATGCCCAGGGAAGCTAATCCGGAGAAAAATAGCATCAGCGTGACTGAGCCCATCGACGCACCCAGAACTACCCCTAAGCGTCCGAGGACGGCCACTATGTAACCTACGATTGTAACCGGCTGCATCCTCCCGATCTTCGATACCACCAGTGGGGTTATCAGTAGCCCCACAATCAGAGGAATGTTAATGGCCCAGGCAAACACGCCCAGTAATTTAGCGTTACCCAGAATATAGGTCATGAAATAAATGCCCATATTTAGGGTGGCGGTGAAGAACTGCATCAAAATAAAGCAAACTACGATAATCACGTAGTAACGGTTACCCATCAGCTTCAACGCTTCCAGGAAGGTAACATCATCATCAGTCTTAGCTGCTTCCTCATCCCCCTCTGCCAATTCAGTGGGAGAAAGCTCTTTGACCGAGAACACCGCCAAGGTGTTAGACAAGATACCGATTATCGCGTAAATAATCGCCACATTTCTCCAGGCAGCCGCACCGCCACCCATTGCTTGCACTACGCTGACGGTGATGGTTTGAATCGTGAGATTAGTGCCAAAGGCGAACATGAAACGGATCGACCCCATCTGCACCCGCTCGGAGCGATTCTTAGTAATTAACGCGGTCAAGGCAGCATAGGCAATGTTATTTGCGGTGTAAAACACCGCATTCAACAGGGTATAAGCGATGAAGAACCAGGTGTATTGGGCGGTTTTACCCATAGAGGTGGGGATGGCATAAATCGCTATCAACATGGCGGCACAGCCAAAGAATGCGTAGAACATCCAAGGCCGTGCCTTACCCATTTTCGAATGGGTTTTGTCCATTAAGCGCCCAAAAATGATATCCGAGAAACCGTCGAAGAACTTCGACAGCATTATCAGGGTTCCTATGACTCCAGCGCTCAGTCCTAGGGTATCCGTAAGGTAAATCATTACGAACGCCGAAAGGAAAGCGTAGACCACGTTCCCGGCGATATCACCAGAGCCGTAACCTACTTTGTTGTACCACTTAAGGTATTTCTTTTCTTCCATGGGGTATCTTGTCCTTTGAATTAGTTGGAAAGACGGATAGTGAAAGAGAATTGGGTGGTCTCGAAATCAACCCGATATTTTTCCAGCAGTTTCGGTCCGCAGCTTTGCGAACCGATTCCTGCCATCAGGTGGTCCAGACACAAGATGGTGCTATCAGCTTCCGTTAACTGATAGTCGTGAGTTTTTTCGGTCAGTTCCTCCTGACTGAAGTGAGAAGCGTTGAAGGAATATGCTTCTGCGCTTGCTACTTCTACCGTTAGTTCTTCCCCGCAAAGACGCAGATAATCGCAGTCTGAGCGGGTTCCGTTTTCTTGCGGACGCAAATAGTTTTGGAACAAATCTCCCACCGAAGATTCAAAATATCCGTGCCAACTGGAGCGGCACTTGTCGACGTAGTTTTCGTGCGGACCCAGCCCTGCCCAAGTGGCTTGCTGTAGGGATTTATCTAGGAAGAAGCGCAGACCCAAGCGAGGCAGTTCTGGGAATTGGGTATCCCGGCACACCTTCGCGTTTACCTGTAAAACTCCGTCTGGCCTGATAATCCACTCCACATCGGCTTTCAGCATCGGCTGCAAGCTAGGTGACACCAGCGCCACTTTGGCGCCGATCACCGCGCCCCGGGCTTCATTATCAGCGCGAACCTCATAAGCGTGCGGGTAGGCACGGTCATAGCGCGCCCGCTCCCAGAGGGGACGAATATACATATCGTTATCGGTGGGAGCCCGCCAAATATTTATTTCAGCCGGCTGCTTTAATAGTTCTTTTCCACCTAGCTCAATCCCAGTCAGCATCCCGGTATGACGCGAGAAGCGGTAAGTGTAATCCTCACTAACAACGCATATTTCTAGGGGATCTTCCGTTATCTTAGCTGTGCCGTCTCCCTCGACATCCGCTTTTAATAGCTCCAGGGCGCGAGGAGTGTGCGGGCTGGGATTCTTGAGGGCGAACTCGTCAAACCCTAATGAATGTCCAGCTTCCAGGAACGCCATGGGGCGGGTCAGATAGGTTTCTACCCGCAGGTAGCAGCGTCCTTCCGCAGGCACTTCTAACCGCAAGGGAATCTCAACCGTTTCATGAGCGGGCAAATTGGGTACTTCCAAAGTGCCGCTTTCTTCCTGCCCGTCTACCACTTTTACCCAGCGTAAAGAGGTAAAATCGGCGGCGTTTAGGTGGTCGGCGGTATTAGTAACCAGCAGTTTTCCGCCTTCTTGATCATATTGACAGCGCAAAGGGCGATAGACATTCTTGGCTTCTAGCAGACCGATATGGGGCACGCGCTCTGGGGATACCAACCCGTCTACACAGAAGTTCCCATCGTGGGGATCTTCGCCGCTATCGCCACCGTAAAGCAGATGCCCTTCACTATCCCTTACGGCATGGTCACACCATTCCCAGATGAAACCGCCACACATGCGAGCATCGGAACGCACTTTGTCCCAGAACTCTTCTAGGTCGCCCGGACCGTTCCCCATGGCGTGGCAGTATTCGACTAAGAGGAAGGGTTTGTCCCCCAGCTTTGCCAGGTAATCGTCAATATCAGATAGCGGCGGATACATCCGCGCATACAGGTCAATATTTTGGTAGTCATATTTGCGGTCGGTAGACCGATAGAACGCGCTTTCGTAATGAGTTACCCGGCTGGGATCGAACTGCTTTGTCCAAGCCAAGCACTCTTCAAAAGTACATCCATAGGCGCATTCATTACCGGCTGACCAAGAAAACACGCTGGGACGATTCTTTTCCGAGTGCACACACAGCTGCATCCGATCCATCGTGGCCTCTATCCACTCGGGATTATTGGCTATCGGATGGTTCCAATGCTCCACAATATTTTCTTCAGATTCGTCCTGTAACAGACGGTTGCGAGTGCCGTGACTTTCATTGTCAGCCTCGCTCATTACATAAAATCCCGCCTGGTCACACAGGTGATAGAGCTGCGGGCAATTAGGATAGTGAGCGGTGCGGACTGCGTTGATGTTGTGCCGGCGCATCATCTGCAGATCCCGCTTAATATGCTCGATAGAAACTACCGGGCCGGAATCGGGGTCGCTGTCGTGGCGATTAACCCCCTTGATTTTGAGGGGGCTGCCATTGAACTTTAGAACCGCGTCCTCGATAGTAACTTCCCGCACCCCCACTTTTTCGGTAATAACTTCGGTCTCGCTGGTCATTACCAGGTCATATAGATAGGGGTCGCCCGGATGCCACAGCCGAGGATTCTCGATAGTAAAGCGGGCGCAATGGGTATAGATGCCCTGCGGATCCTCAAAGGGTTCGAGGGCGCAGCTGGCAATCTCTCCTGCATTCCCACTGAGGGTGGCGGTAATGTCCAGCGCCTCGCCACTAAAGTTGGCACGCAAGGTGACTTCTGCCTGATCATCCTGCAAATCGGTAGTAACAAAATAATCATTTAGATGCGAGAGTGGCCGTTTCAACAGGTAAACGTCACGAATAATCCCGGAAGTGCGGAACTTATCTTGGTCTTCCAGGTAGGAGCCATCAGACCATTTGAAAACCAGTACCGCCAGGGTGTTTTCTCCCTCTGTTAGATACTCGGTGACATCAAAAGCCGACTGGGAGTGAGTTACTTGGGAATAACCGACGTATTTGCCATTCATCCACAGGTAGAAGCAGGAATCTACTCCTTCAAAAACCAAAGTGGCACCCGGAGCGTCCGGATCTTGTTCATAGTTAAAGGTGTAGCGATAGGCTCCGGCGGGATTGCTATGGGGAACATGCGGCGGATCAAAGGGGAAGGGATAGTTGATATTGGTGTATTGATGCTGATCGTAACCGTGATGCTGCCAGGAGCCAGGCACGGGAATCCTATCCGGTAGCGCCGCTGCCTCGGGGGCAAAAAAGTCGGCGGGCACCGCCTCTAAGTTCGGGTAGAAACCGAAGTTCCATTCTGCATTCAATAGCTGGAAACGATCAGATGCTTCGCGCTCTAAGTTGAAGTTACGTCCCCGATTTTCTTCTTTGGCGGCTCGCAGTGACGAGAGCGGTATATAGTAGGCCCGCGCCGGGAGAGTATTTTCGTGTAAGACCTTAAGGTCTTGATGGTGAACTTTTAACTGCATCTGCTTCTCCTATGAATGCGATTTCGTTGTTTGCAGTCCACACCCACTGTGGTGTTATCGATACCAACGATACTGGCAACGATAACACATGTTAAAGCCGGGCAAGTCCTAAATGAATTTTGTTTTCACCTGGTACGCTTCACGCGTGACGGGAAATAAGGTACGCGGCATGAAGTCTGCTTCTATCTACGATGTAGCTAGAGAAGCAGCGGTATCCGCACAGACTGTTTCCCGAGTGGTACGCGGACACCAAAACGTGTCACCAACGACCCGGGAACGAGTGCTTAAAGCGATTTCCGACCTCGGATATAAACCTAATCGCGCTGCCCGTGCTTTGCGCACCGGATCCTATGGTGTTATCGGGCTACTCACGCAAGAAATCCGGCGTACCGGGGAAGCACATACCTCCAATGGGGTTTTCGACCGAGCTCGCCAACTAGGCTATTCAGTGAGCCTGGTGCAGGTGGAGAATCCTCATACTTCACAGGTACATCGGGCTATGTCGCTACTTTCTCAAGAAGATATTGACGGCCTAGTAATCGTGCAAGCCGGGGATGCGGATGCCGAACAGCTGGCTCTACCCACTAATCTCCCGGTTGCTTCTTCAGATTCCAACCTGGTTGACGTTTATCCCTCTGCTTCCGCTGACCAGACAGGAGGGGTGCGCGCAGCAATGCGACACCTATTAGATTTGGGTCATCGCACGGTTTATCACGTGAGCGGCTCAGATCATTCGCGCTCTGCGCGAGTGCGCGAAGAGGTTTGGCGAGAAACGCTTGCTGCAGAAAACCGGAAAATCCCGGCAGTCATCCCCGGTGACTGGTCAGCTAACGCGGGCTACGAAGCCGGCAAGCAACTAGCGGAAAACCCGGAAGTTACCGCAGTTTTTTGTGCCAATGATGAGGTCGCCTTGGGGTTAATCCGGGCGCTACACGAAGAACAAGTACGCGTACCGCAGGATGTGTCAGTCGTAGGCTTTGACGGTATCGAATTATCTGAGTTTTCATTCCCACCGCTTACTACGGTAAAACAGGACTTTTATGCTGCCGGAGTGGAAATGGTCAATCTGATTGACCGGCAGTTAAAAGGGGAAACTAATCATCTTCATATGACAATTCCAACTGAGCTAATAGTGCGCGCAACCACTGCTCCACCCCACAGATAGGTACACAGGAAAAATACTTTACTAAACCTGCAGGTAAACAATACTTTGCGGAGAGTAAGGGATTCGAACCCTTGATACCCTTGCGGGTATAACGGTTTTCAAGACCGTCTCCTTCGGCCACTCGGACAACTCTCCTGGCCTACGCTAAAGCGTTAGGACAAGCCCCATGTTACAGTTGCTGACCGCCTGAGCTAAAATCCGCCGAATCTTTTCTTGCGACTCGGCTCCTTAGGCAGCGGCTTATCTAGTTTTCCCTGTGCCAGAGCCATCGCAAAGGCGGGTGCCAAAGGCAGGCGAGGCAACAGCACCGCCTGAACCGCATGGTATACACTGTCGCGCAGTTTTTGATTCTCTAGATCCAGAGGCTGATTATCCGGGGAGAGCCGATGCACGATTCGCCCGCCACGCACCAGAAAATGCTCATAGGCAAAATCCAACCAGGCGCGATAGCAATGCTCATAGTGGTCTACTTCTTCAGCTAAGGATCCCTCTTGCTGAGCGACCCGGAGCATAGTAACTGCCGCCCCGATTGCCTCGAACTGTACCCAGGCCTGACGATCCCGGATCACCGGTTTGCCTTCCCAATCCACGGTGAAGGTAAACCCGGGAGCCCCGTCACGCCTCCAGGCATCTTCCCGAGCCCGCTCAAACATCCCGGTTGCAGCTTCCTTCATCCATTCGGGTGCTTCTTTTCCGCTGTTTTGCAGCATCGCCCGCGCCTCAAGCATTAGACGCGAGAACATGAAGGAGTAACCCACATCAGAACCGTATGCACGGTGAGTTTCCTGCGGATTTTCTCGGTTATATCCCAGTAGTGGCTGCCACTGACTGTCATAATGCTCCGGGATTCGCCAATTGTATTCGCGCGAAACCCGGGCAACTCGCTCCAGAATCCGCATCGTGCGATCCATCCACTTACTGTCATTAGTAACCTGAGCTATCAGCATATAAGCCTCTGCCATATGCATATTAGAGTTCACACCCCGGTAATCTTCGCAAACAGAATAGTCGCGGTTGAAGCTTTCACAGACCATCCCCGCTTCCGGGTCCCACCAATGCAGATCGTTATCCCGAATCGCTTCTTGCATCAGTTCGTGGGCGCCAATACGGTCAGCTGCCGTCGCAGAAGCTGCTCCTAATAGCACGAACGCGTGCGAATAAGAGCGTTTATCATCACGTCCGGCGTAGGGAATGGCGTGTCCGTCCGCATCTAGCTCATGCTCAATGGCATCGAACCAGCCGCCATTATCGGGGTCGCGGAAATACTGGTTAAGGCAACGAATCCCATGCTCCACTAAGCTGCGGCACCCGGGTACTCCCAGCAGTACCCCGAGAGAAAACACGTGTACCATCCGGGCGGTTAGATACAACTGAATCGGCTGTTCTAAGTCGACTTCGCCGTTTCGATCTAGGCAGGCAAATCCCGTTTTGACCTCTGATTTACGTCCGTAATCCAGCAAGTCCTGCAAACGGGCAGACAGCCAACGGTTATGTTCGATTGAGTCGAACCAAAACATTGTTCAGCTCCTTTGTTGATGTTTTCTTTGGGGCAGGTAAAAAGACTAGACAAATTTCATCTGGTGACGCACGGGGGTAACCGTGTCAGTTAAAGCGGGCACCGCCAAATAATCTACTCCGGAATCGCTATATGCGCCGGCGTCCTCCAGATTAATATCTCCCCTGACTTCCAGCAAGGTTCCGGGATTGATTGTCTGGCGGTGATCAGCTGCCATGGTTGCCTGTTCAGGGGTGAATCCTTGCAACCCTACCAGGTCAACCCGCATTTTTAATAACGGATCCAAGTCTTGCAACCGATCTATTTCCACCTCGATCGGTTTACCCTGAGCCGCCGTACGCACATGGTTGATAACGTCTCCCAGCCCGGTTCCCAGTTTCAGATGTGCCACCGTCACCCGCGGGAAAGAACCGACGCCGAGGCGAGAAGTCATCCCATCGCCGACTCTGACCGCATATTTTTCAAGTTCGCCTAAGTCAGGAGTAACCGAAAGCGTATCCCTGACTACCAGTTTCGTCTGTGAGAGCGCCTCCGCCCATTGCGCGGTCTTAGTCGCAATCCCCGACAGATGTGATAAGAACCAGAGGCAAAGATCCCGGGCTTCTAAAAGACCGCGAGTATTACCGCTCAGTTCCAAAACCGGAGTTCCCGCAGTTACCGTGGTGCCATCCGCGACTCGCAAATGTAGTTCATAGTCTCCGAGCACTTGCGCCAGCACTTCGCGAGCAACGGGGATACCGCAGATCCGACCATCCTGGAGGGCTATAAATTGCACGCGGGCACGGTTATTTTCTGGCACTATCGCAGCAGTAGCAATATCTTCCCCGTAGCCTCGCCAGCTCTCAAGAGCGCGCTCAACCACTTTGGGCACATAATCTCCCTGAGGATACTGCAGGTAATCAGCCATCGATTCTCTCCGTCCTTTTAGTAACTATTTCGGGATACCCGAGGGCGCCCTGGCCTAATCTTTTCACGCTTTGGGCTCAGATTTAGGCGTTCGGTACTGGCTCTAGTACTTCTTTTCCACCTAAATAGGGACGCAGCGCCTGCGGAACATACACTGAGCCATCTGCCTGCTGATGGTTTTCCAAGATAGCAACCAGCCAGCGGGTACACGCTAAAGTGCCGTTCAAAGTAGCAACCGGCTGAGTTTTTCCGTTCTCGTCCCGGTAGCGAATCCCCAGGCGACGTGCCTGATAGGTGGTGCAATTGGAGGTGGAAGTTAGCTCCAGGTAGCGTTCCTGACTGGGTAGCCAAGCCTCGCAATCAAATTTGCGAGCCGCAGAAGTACCCAAATCCCCAGCGGCGGTATCAATTATCCGATAGGGCAACTCCACCTTCGTTAGCATTTCTTCTTCTAGAGCCAGCAGTCGCTGGTGTTCGTCCTGCGATACTTCGGGCCGGCAGTAAGAAAACATCTCTACCTTATTGAACTGGTGTACCCGAATAATGCCGCGTACATCTTTACCGTGCGACCCGGCTTCCCGCCGATAACACGCCGACCAGCCAGAATAACGTAGAGGTTCTTCCCCTAGCTCCAAGATTTCCCCGCCATGGTAACCACCGAGGGCGACCTCGGAGGTACCTACCAAGTAGAGGTCATCGGCAGGTAGGTAATAGATTTCTTCGGAATGTTCAGTTAGGAATCCGGTTCCCCGCATCGTATCGGGAGTGACCATGGTGGGAGTAGTCATAGGGATGAATCCGTGCTGCTCCGCTAAATCCCAAGCGCAGGTCAGCAAAGCGAGTTCCAGACGCGCACCTATCCCCCGCAAATAGTAAAAACGCGAACCTGAGACTTTGGCTCCGCGTTTGACATCAATCGCTTGCAGCGCCTCCCCGATTTCCAGGTGATCACGCACCTTAATTCCCTCGGCAGCAAAATCGCGAATCTTCGGGCCGCGGGTGGCAAGAACTTCGTAGTCATCCTCGCCGCCCGAGGGAATCCCGGGAATAACGATATTAGGCAGTGCCGCCAACAGCTCCTGGGCTTTAACGGAAGCTGCTCCCGCCTCGGCCTCGGCCTCTTTAACCTTTCCTGCCAGCTCTTTGGCTTTGGCTAGTACCGCTGCCCGTTCACTGGGGTCAGCTCGCCCAATGCTCTTTGATAGCGCTTTTTGCTCCGCACGCATGGCTTCAAAATCTTGCTGTTTTTTCAGTCGGAGCCCATCTGCGGCCAGTACCTCATCGATACGGGCAGGGTCATCCCCGCGAGCAATTAGTGAATCTTTAGCTGGCTGCGGATCCTCACGCAGCTGACGAATATCAATCATACTGTTATCATATCGCCACCCAGCATCGCTTCTCATCTTGCCTTTCCTGGCGGACATCTGGCGTCAATGATCTCGGCGGAATTTTTCGGTTGCTGGCCACTGGTTCTTTCCTAACTCCCTGCTAGCTCTGCGCCGACTGCAAATGTTCTAAACTAGCTTCTATGACCACTATGCTCTGGATTCTGGTAATCGTGGCACTGGTTTTAGGGATTATCGCTTTGTCCTGGGCAGTTAATGCCCGCCGGATTGCCACCCGGGCAATGAAACTTGCGATAAAACAAGGATTTTCTGCGCCTACCACTACCTGCAGCAATGAATCTTCAAAGCGGGTGGTGGTCATCTATAATCCCATGAAGATAGCGGATCCGAAGGAATTCCGTCGCATCGTGATCCAGCGCGCGCAGTCCACTGGGTACGAGGAGCCGGTTTTCTTAGAAACCGACCAGGATTCCTTAGGCGCTAACCAAGCTAAAGAAGCGATCCGGCAGGAAGCAGGACTGGTTATTTCTGCCGGTGGGGACGGCACTTTACGGATTATTGCGGCTACCTTATCCGAAAGCCGAATTCCGCTCGGGATTTTACCGCTAGGAACCGGGAATCTTTTAGCCCGCAACCTGAACATTCCCATTAACTCTCTTCCCCGCGCCTGCGAAATTGCCTTTACCGGTAAAAACACCGGGGTGGATTTGGGGCATTTAAGAACTGAAACCGGAGCGGAGTTTCCTTTTTTGGTCATGGCGGGAATTGGCTATGACGCCGAGGTTATGAACCGAGTTTCGAACAAACTTAAAGAGTCGATCGGGTGGGGCGCCTACGTGGTTTCTGGGATCGCGGCCTCGAATAAACCTGCGATCACTATGGATGTTACTTTCGGAGAACAATCGCACCCCCGTACCCGCAAAGTAAATACCCTGCTATTTGCCTCCTGCGGGGAACTGGTGGGGGGAATTCCCCTCTTGCCGGAGGCTAACCCGCATGATGGCTGGTTAGAGGTATTAATGCTGAGTGTCCGCGGCGGCTTAATCGGCTTTTTAGAGGTAATCAGCGGAGTATTTCGCGACACCTTGGGGGTTAAGAAACTCACCGCCGGCTTAGTATCGAAAACCGATGTGATCCGCACCCGGACGGCCAGCGCCAAGGTACACGGCGAACCGCGGATGATTCAGGTCGATGGCGATACCGTAGGCAGCTATCGGGAGATTTCTGCTTCTTTAGATCGCGGAGCGGTAGTGGTGCGCGTCCCTTAGGAAGCTCCCTGCTGTATCCGGATCCTATCTGCCTGTACTCGTGACTTATTTGCGCAAAATCGAATCCACCCAGCCCCGGGCACGCTGAAAATCACTGTCTCCTGTGCGGGGGGCATGATCATTTCGCACCTGGTCGGCGCGCGCATAGGAGCCTAAGAACCGCAAGTCTTCACTGATGCGGTACAGCCCGCGCAGCGCAGACTGCACTCGCTCTTCCCTAACGTGTCCATCCAGATCGATACTGAAAACGTACCGTCCCGGATGCCCGGCTAGGGGACGCGACTCGATACGGCTCAAGTTGATTCCCCGTGCCGAAAACTGTTGCAGCATTTCTAGCAGCGCCCCCGAACGGTAATCATTAGGTAAGCGTACTTGAATAGTGGTTTTATCGGCTCCGCAGGGGTTGGGTACGTGACCGGGATTCGCCACTTCCACGAAACGGGTAACTGCCCCGGGATTGTCGGCTACGTCCTCGTAAAGAGGCGTAAGCCCATAGGTGGTTACTGCCGCCACCGAGGCTAGCACCGCTTGGAAACCCGCATTGCCCTCAGAAAGCATCCGCGCTGATTCCGCGGTAGAAGTGGTGGCCACATGAACCGCCCCCGGCAGATGGTCGGCTACCCAGTTGCGACATTGCGCCCAGGCGTGCGAATGGGTGCCGATGCGGGTGATATCGGAAAGCTGCGTCCCCTCGCGCACCGCTAAAGTGAACCCTACCGGGACAATCATTTCCGCTACGATTTGCAGGCGTTTGTCCCATCCCAGGGAATCCAAGGTGGCGCTCACGCCTCCTTCAATGGAGTTTTCGATGGGCACCACTGCCCGCTCCACTTTCCCTTCCCGCACCATATCCATCGCTAGACGTTCCCCGGCACAGGGGATCACCTGGGCATCAGCCGGCGCCACTTGTAGCAATGCCTGGTGACAAAAAGTGCCTACCGGCCCTAAGAACGCATAGTTAGTAACTGCAGTATTCATCTCCGCTTCCTTTATCAACTATTTTCACGATACTAGGAAAAATGCCCTTAACCCTTATCGAGACCGTAGAATATGGCTGTGGTGAAAACAGTAAGGCATCTTTCCCGTTTAGGTTGCGCCCTCCTGTTTAGTTTTTTCTTTACATTACTGGTATTACCGGTAGAGCCAGCGGCGGCAACTACTTGGGAACCAGAACCCGCCCCTAAAGCACTAACGCAACAGCAACGTCTCTACTACCCTAGTCTGGATACCTATACCACCCCGCGGGTTAGGGATCCCCTACTGGTAGTGCTAACCAAGGATCTTTCCTGGCAAAAAATCACCCCCCTATTCGAGAAATACCCGCAGCTAAAAAAATATGCCTCGGCGGGCGCAGTCGGCACTCTAAATACCTCGGTATGCCTTAGCGAGTCCGTGTTAACCATACAAAATGGCTATCCTGCCCACCTGGAGCGCCCCTGTCCAAAAGCCGCGGTATCGGCTGGGAAAATAACGGGAATTGACGCAAAATACTGGCAGCAGACTGAGCAGGCAAACCCGGGACAATTAGCGGGTATTTTAGAGGCCTTCGGGATTAAAACGCGAGCAATCGGCCCACAAGCCGGCTTATTGCTGGCTCACGGTAACGGCACCGTGAAAAACTATGCCCCGTTACCAGCATCAGTCCCGGAACTGACGGCTAAAGTGAAAGCCAGCTTGGCCGCGGGCGGACTCACCGTAGTAGATTTGAGCTCCTTTTCCCCATCTGAGCAGCAATTACCAATGTTGGAGGGGGCGCTAGCCGGATTAAGCCCCCAGTCTGGGTTGATTTCCCTGTCCCTACTGGCAGATACAAACAACAGCGCTCCCCATTTATTGAGTTATTCCCTGGCTACCGGTACCGGTCTAGCCACCTCCGCCAGCACCAACGCTGCTGGTCTAAGCACTTTAGCCGATATTAACGCCCAAATTCTTTCTCGTTTCTCCCTGCCGGTGCCCGCCGGAAACCGGGGGGCGGCGCTCTCAGCTCGGAGTCTGCCTGGACAGTTAGAGCCGCTATTAGTAAACCTAGAAAATATTGCCAGCAGTTCCGCGCAGCAAAACCTGCAACAGCGTTTAGATTATTTACAAAACCAATTTCAACTCTCCACTGTCGCCATCAACGCTAAAATCTGGCTCTACCTTGCTATTACCTGCGCTTTCTTTTTAGTCTTAGGGGCATATCTCTGGGCCAGACTGCGCGGAAAACTACCGCTCCGCCGGATCCGATCTCTCCTGTGTGCCGCCGCCGTTTTTACCGCTTTCCTTTCTCCCGCTTCTTTTTGCCTCTACTACCTGGCAGGGGTTGATTGGCCGGCCTCGCCCGGCTGGTCTGGCGGGGCAATAGCCCTAGTGTCTTTAATCCTTACCGCCCTGTTAGCACTGTTAGTTTCCGCGCTGCGACAAACTTTCGTCGCTTCTCCTGCCGTACTGGCGCGCGGGGCAGGAATAGCCGCGAGTGCCCTTACTTTGGGAATCATGCTCTGGACCCGCAGGCAGGCGGATTATACGCAAGTGGGAACCCCTTTGGGCTATAGCGTTTTAGAAGGACCCTTTTTTTGGCGTCTATCTGCCGAAGCGACTGCTTTGATGCTTAGTTGCTTGCTATTAGCAATAGTTTGCGTGCTCGCGTCCTTGCCGCCTCTAGGCGCTTTCTGGCGCCGAAACCGGATGACATGTCGCGCAATAACTGCGGTAGTGACAGTAGCCTTATTTGCTGGCTTCTACCTGTGGGCGGGCTTTTCAGCGCTGATCTGTACCCTACTTTTCCTCGCTCCCCTAGCCGTGGCGTTTTTGGTTTTTGCGCCTGCGGTTCCAGATTTAGCTTGCGCTAAGCGTTCGCGTTCCCTTTCTCGTTCGCGCTTCCGAGCGGTTTCGGTAGCGGCAGTGCTGGGGGCAATATCCCTGGGGGCTGCCGGAATAATCGGAACTTTTGGAGTAAATCCCGATGCCCCGGCCACCCAGATCGACGCTTTGCCCCAACCTGCAGATACCAAAGTGGCAGTAATTTTCACTTCTGGTCTTTCTTGGGAAGACCTAGTGACCGCACAGCCGGAACTGACAGCAGAATCCCCGGCGGTTAACACCGGGGCGCTGTTTGCTTTAGCTCCCTACCCTTTTAAGGCTATGGCTTGTGCCCAGGATGCCTGGTTAACATTTTCTGCGGGCCGTCCCCTATCACAATATTCACTAGCGGGACGGAACCTATGTTTGCAGCCAGAGCCTTTGCGTGAAGGTAAACGGGTACAAATGTGGGATTACTATCAGCGTTCAGCTGTCGCCAGCTCCCTAGCGGCTCGGCCGGGCATATTTGCCGAGCAGCTACGCGACGCCCAAGTTTCTGCGGGAGCTATCGGGCATACTGCCGCCTTGGCGCTAGCAGATGAGGACGGAATTATCCGCGGGCAAGTTAACGATACTGACCCCCTGGCCGCCGGATACGCTCAGGCAGTCCGGAGCATGGTGTCCACCCATGCCCTGACGCTTATTGATGCCCAAGCTGGATCCCCAAACCTTAACCCGGATCGACAGACCCGCGAGGTTGGTGCCCAGCAGCAAGATATTTTCTACTTCCTGGATCCTTCCTCCGGGAAATCACAACTGGAAAAATCAGATATTTGGGATCCGGTTTGGCTTTTAGAAAATGGCGGTTCCCTCTCGGGAAACTCCTTGCAAGCGGGAACGTTAGTTACTGACGCAAAAAATACCCGCAACCAGGGGCAGGATAGAAATCAACTCCGCCGCTCCGAAATGAACCCAAAGGTAAATCCTACTCCTGCAGCTTCTCCGGGATTATTCGGGGACTCGGACACCACCTTTTCTCCCGGTGCCTTACATTTGCTGAATCTTTCCACCGTCCTTAGTCAAGACGCAGGACTAGAGCCGGAGTACCTAGCTCAGATCCGAAAACAAAATCAGCGACTGTTTCCGACAGTAGCTACCTATCCTGATCTGCGGGGAAAGTTACCGGATCGCATTACTCTAGCCCAACAGGAAAAACAGATTACCGCCCTGAAGAACACCTTAGCGGCGCTGCCGGAAAATACCCGTGCCCTGGTGGTATCGGCTAACCCCGATTCCGCCCAGCAACATTTACAAGCCGCCCTGGTCTACGGAAAAGACATCTCCGAGGGAATCGCTTATTCGCCCTCTACCCATCAGGTGGGGATTGCCCAAACCGCAGATTTACCGGCCACGGTTTTGGACTGGTTGGGCGCCCGCAACGACAAGTTGAGCACCTCGGGTTCCTCCCTAATGATCAGCGGCAATGCCGCCACTGATAGTGCTGATCGCCTCGAGCGTCTGGTGAGTACGTCTCAACGCGCCGATGCTAGCTATGCACGCCTGGGACTGCCGCCAAGCAAATTTGTAGCCTTCGCAGCTGGGGCTTTATTAGTACTAGCGTTGAGCCTAGTTTCTTTACTAACAATAAAACCGAAGTCGCGGCGTCCTCATTTGCAGATCCAACTGGGTCTACTCGGACAGTTCCTCTGCCTAGCGGTGGCTTCCTTACCCGCTGCTTGCCTGGGAGCCGCGATGTTGCCGTGGTGGGAAGCGGAAATCCCCACCAACTTTTTCATTACCGTAAGCGCCTTAATTGCCGTCTTGCTCGCTCTAGTCGCCTGCACCGGCCCCTGGCGGCGGCGCCCCATCGGACCGGCACTGGTGATCGCGGCTTTTAGTACCTTTTTCATTTGTCTGGATGTCGTTACTGGTTCTCACATTTCCATGGACTCCCCCTTCGGATCATTTTCCCTACTAGGAGCCCGCTTCTTTGGGTTTGGAAATGTTTATTACTCAGTTTGTGCCATCTGGACCCTGCTGCTTTGCGGATGTCTCACCTCGCTTGGTCGACCCGCAGCTTTCGGACGAAAAAAGAATTCTCGGCTCCAAGTTTGGTTAGCTAACTTGTTGATCGCCCTCTTAGCGATAGCTTTTATGGCGGTAGATGGTCTCCCGCGTTATGGGGCAGATTTTGGGGGACCGATATCCTTCTTGCCCGGCTTCTTAGTACTAGTGCTCCTACTGAACGGTAGACGGATCGGAATAAAACGGATACTCGTGGTGCTACTGGTGGCGGCGGGAGCCTCCGTGGGACTAGCGATTGCCGACTGGATGCGGCCAGCTTCCCAAAGGACGCATCTGGGAAACTTTGTGCAGTCTGTTATCAACGGCGATCTTCAGGTGATTATTACCCGGAAAATCCTCGCTAACCTGGGCAGTTGGGGATCAATAACCTATGTTTGGTCGCTGCTTTGTTGCCTGCTAGTTTTCGTGCTCCTAGTGATTCCCGCGCTATCGCTAAACCCGATGCCGACCAATCTTTTCCTCCCCGACAATCTTGCTGCTGCTCCCCTGTCTACCAGGCCGAACCAGGAGGAAAACGGTAAGCAATACTGGCAGCGCTGCCGCACCTATCTACGGGATCTGGGAACTTTCGCCACCTGGCTATTTGCGCGTGTGCGTCCTCACCTGGGAGAAACTCCACTGGCAGAAAAAGAAAGTACCTTGCGGGTCACCCTGTTGGCTATCGCAATTAATCAGTTATTCGCCTATTTATTGAATGATTCCGGTACCCAGCTGCCTGCGACGGGACTATTGCTGACTGCTCTGGCTTACTGCTCGGCAGTCTTTGCCTCTTTGCCCGGAGCTTCGCGGGGCTTAGCTCGATAGACCTTGCCCGGTTTTTGTTTCAACGCGGCGTCTAAGAACTTGTGGGGTTTGACATGCACCCGGCGAGCACGTAGCCGACCTAACGCTTTCGCCACGTCGATAAACTGATGCAGGCGATGCATCTGAGATTTGAAATCCCGCCGGCTAACCCGGTGGGTAAAGTTTACCGGCACCTCTTTGACCGAAAAACCTGCGCAAAGCAGGCTAATTGTCATATCAGTTTCAACTCCCCAGCCACTGGCCAAGGGTAAGACGGCTTGGAAAGCGGAGGTGGTGAGACAGCGTTGCCCCGACAGGGGAGCCTGCGGATTCCAGCCGGTAGTACGTCTAATTGCCCATCTCGATAAGCCCAGTACAAATCCGTGGCCACCCGCCCCAGCCGGCTTGGGTAAAACCGCAATAGTGCAGTCAGCCTCCCCCGTAATCACCGGTTCGATTAACGGAGCCGCCTCAGCGGCACTATCAGCGAGATCAGCGTCTAAAAATAATAACAGCGGCGGTTTTTCTCCTTTGATTGCCCGCATAGCCACGACCTTGGCGCCAGTTTCCATGGAGGAAGCTTTCCCCCGGTTTACCGTGTGACGCACGGTTACCGCCCCCGCCTGTCTGGCTACTTCGCGAGTATCATCTGAAGAACCATCATCTACCACTACGATTAAGTCCAGATCGACAAATGGTAGCGCTTTTACTGCTCTAACAGTCATCCCAATCCGCTCGGCCTCATCTTTTGCGGGAATGATTACCGCCACGCGCTGATCTGTCTGTCTACCTGGATCTACATGCATATTTTGCCTCAGTTTTACCTGTTCTTTTAGGCTCAAACCTATAGCTTTATTCTAACCATAAATAGATAACTTGCGAACCTATTTGACGACTACGGTACCCGCTTTCCCGCGCTTCTAAAGACGGGCAGTTCTTTACTAGTTAGCCCTACCTACCAGAAGGGTACGGATTATTTGCCCAACTTCACATCCGTTGTAATCGCTAACTGGTCTCCCCGCCACGCCATGACCCAGAAACAACTAGTGCGGGTTAAACTTGACTAGGTTGATTTGAATTAGTGGGAGGGAGATTGCAGTGGCTGGCTCCAGGCGCATCAAGCGGCGGCTTTTCCGGCTGGTCACAGTAGTTCTCACTCTCGCGCTATTGGCAATAATCGGTGGCGGAACCTTTTTATGGTGGCGCTATAACTCCCGCCAAGCCCAAGCAACTGGCTATTACAAGGTTAAACCAGTACTGCAAGAGGATTTCCGGGCAGCAGACTATGGGATTAGCTCCTTTATTCCTCTATGGGGACAAAAATCCTCACTTCGCCCGGTAACCTATGGGGATTACCGAATTGGTGCAGGAGTCGCTGGCGATGGTAGTGGCGTGATCCTGCAACTAGCAACCGACGGCACCTCGTCTTGGTCGGTCAACTTAGGAGCCCCCTTAGCCGCCTGTGCAAGGCAAACACTCGGGGGAGCCGATGGAGACCATCGTTATCTGCCCTGCCTCTACCGCTCGGGAAATGGATCTGGGATAGCAGTAGTGGACTTAAAAATGGGGACTGCCCGTTGGATATGGGAGTCCACCGATTCCTATATCAATGTCGCTACTCAAGGCTCCCAAATCGTGCTAGTTGGGGAAGATCTCTCCCTGCTGCGCCTGTCGGATCAAGGGGAACAAGTAGCGGAAGGATTGGTCTCCCAAAAAGCTTCTGACCCGCAACTACAGCCAGATACCGGTAACTGTAATCTTGACGGAAAACCTACAGCGCAAGCACCTGAAACTTTTGAAATTTTCTCCGATACCCTGTGGGTTATCGGACATAAAGGCATCAATTATTTGGTGGATCCAGAAACTAACCAGATTCAGGCCGCCAGTCCCGGAAGATTGATCCGCAACGCTGACGACACTGCTTGGGCACTCAGCCCCGCAGATGGCTGCACCCGCTCCCTATATATTCAACCGCAGCGCACCCACGTAACGCCCTTACCGGAAGGAACTACG
>OKIM01000054.1_pt1 | contig 42037 bp, 33 predicted proteins | sample 1612191 | NCBI WGS metagenome assembly OKIM01 (sample SAMN04436781, study PRJEB24849) | human gut metagenome | biome: human gut; feature: NICU; material: stool | host: Homo sapiens | place: USA: Saint Louis, MO | collected 2011-03-31 | reverse complement strand
CTGGTTTTAGCGCTGACTCGGGTAGAGATTTCCCCGGCCACTATCATCGGGGTGCTCACCATTTTGGGTTACTCCCTCTACGACACCGTGGTGGTCTTCGATAAGGTACGCGAACTTTCGGTTGATTTCGAACAGCAAACCCGCTCTACCTATGGCGAGATCGTTAACCTGGCCATTAACCAGACCCTGGTGCGTTCGATTAACACCTCGGTGGTGGCGCTGCTGCCGGTTACCTCGATTCTGCTGATTTCCTGGATCACTCTTGGGGGCGGCACCTTACGTGACATTTCGCTAGCGCTATTTGTGGGGATGATCGCCGGTACCTTGTCTTCGATTCTGATTGCGCCTTCTATGCTGATGGTGTTGCGTTCGCGCACCGAAAAGATTTCCAGCCACACCCAAAAGGTACTGGAGAAACGCGCGGGCGGCAGCGACCAGGTTGCGGGCAAGGAGACAGAGCTTTCCCGGGTGGCACAGCCTTTGAAAGCCGGTCATCACCAGGGACAACAAGCACAACCCAAACGTACCCCCAGGAGCAAACGATGATAAACCCCAAACTAGCTCCCTTAGGAAAAATTATTCGCGAGAATCTGCGCGATGTACCAGATTTTCCGCAAACGGGGGTACTCTTTCGGGATATTTCTCCGTTATTGGCAAACGGGGAAGCATTTTCCCAGCTGGTGAAAGGGCTAGCCGACTTTTATCGCGGCCGGGTAGATTTAGTTGCCGGTCTGGAGTCCCGGGGATTCTTAATTGCGGCTCCGGTAGCGGTCGAACTGGGGCTAGGTACCTTAATGATTCGCAAAGCCGGGAAACTTCCCGGTCCGGTAATCGGGATCGACTACGGCCTCGAGTACGGCAAATCCCGCATGGAACTACAGCCGGATTCTATTAAAGAGGGCGCGCGGGTTTTAGTACTCGATGACGTGCTGGCTACTGGTGGCACTGTAAATGCTTCCGCCGCGCTGATCAAACGTGCCGGGGCAGTAGTCGAATCCGTGTGCGTTTTGATGGAGCTGGAAGAACTCGATGGGCGTGACCACATCGGCGATCTAGAATGCGAAGCCCTGACTCTGATCTAGGGTATTTGCGTCTCCTTTTTCTTTCCATTGGCAGGTCTAACTAGCAAATTGGGGAAATGACTGGGGGGTCACTAAACTAGATACATGAGTTCTATCACTCCCGATGAGGGCGCCAACGCAGTTCCGTCCTCGCGGGTGCGTGCTTCTTTGGCCTGGTTAACTGGGCGTTCAAAGAACATTGATCCCCATATTCAAGCCTTGGTGCGGGCGCTACGCGCCAATCACCCGAAAGCGGATATTTCCCTGATTGAACGCGCCTATCAGACGGCCTCACGCTGCCATGAAGGGCAGTTCCGTAAATCCGGGGAGCCCTATATTACTCATCCGGTAGCGGTGGCTACTATCTTGGCAGAAATCGGGATGACCAGCACCACTTTGGCGGCGGCGCTGCTACATGACACGGTGGAGGACACCGACTATACCCTGGAGCAACTGACTGCCGATTTTGGAGAGGAAATCGCCCTCCTGGTTGATGGGGTAACCAAACTAGACAAAGTCACCTACGGGCAGGCGGCGCAGTCCGAAACCGTGCGCAAAATGATTATCTCCATGTCCCGCGATATTCGGGTGCTGGTGATAAAACTGGGAGACCGCCTCCATAATGCGCGTACCTGGAAATATGTTTCCCCCAAATCGGCACAAAACAAGGCGCGCGAAACCCTAGAGATTTTTGCGCCCCTAGCCCATCGCCTGGGGATGAATACCATCAAATGGGAGCTAGAGGACCTAGCTTTTAAGACTCTCTACCCGGATCTATATGAAGAAATCGATAACCTGGTGCATGAACGCGCCCCGGAGCGCGAAAAATATCTGCGGGAAGTAATCGACAAAATCAAAGAAGATCTGCGGGTAAATAAAATCGCGGGAGAAGTTACCGGGCGTCCGAAACATCACTATTCCATTTATCAAAAGATGATTGTGCGCGGGCGCGATTTTGACGATATCTATGACCTGGTTGGGGTGCGAGTACTGGTAGATACGGTGCGGGATTGTTATGCAGTCCTCGGGGAAATGCATGCGCGTTGGAACCCGATCCCGGGGCGTTTTAAAGACTATATTGCGATGCCTAAATTCAATCTGTACCAGTCGCTACATACTACGGTGGTAGGACCCGGGGGTAAACCGGTAGAAATCCAGATTCGCACCTGGGAAATGCATCGCCGCGCCGAATATGGAATCGCTGCTCACTGGCGCTATAAAGAAGACCCGAACGCTAAAGCAGCAGGCGATAATAAAGGAGTATTGGCTGATAGCGGGGAAATGGGTTGGCTGCGCCAATTGGTGGATTGGCAAAAGGAAACCCAAGACCCGGGTGAATTCTTGGATTCGCTGCGCTATGAAATGTCAGGATCCCGGGTATATGTGTTTACCCCGGCGGGAGAAGTTAAAGACCTGCCTGCTGGCGCTACCCCGGTAGATTTTGCCTACGCGGTACATACCGAGGTCGGCAACCGCACTGTGGGGGCAAAAGTGGGCGGCAAACTGGTGCCTCTGGACACCAAATTGGAAAATGGGGACAGCGTCGAGGTGCTAACTTCGCGCTCTCCAAATTCGGGACCTTCCCGGGATTGGCTAAAGTTTGTGGCCAGCCCCCGGGCTCGTAACAAGATTAAGGCGTGGTTCTCTAAAGAACGGCGAGAAGAAGCTATCGAAGTCGGACAAGGCCTGATTTCGACCTATATGCGCAAGCAAAATCTACCTTTGCAGCGCCTGATGAGCCATGAGACGATGACGGCTTTAGCCTCCGGGATGGGTTATGCTGATGTCTCCGCCCTCTATGCAGCAGTGGGGAGCCACCATGTTTCCGCAGCGCATGTAGTTGAAAAACTAATGGAAAGCGCTGGAGGAGAGGACGGCGCTGAGGAGACCCTGTCCGAGGCAGTGCTTCCCGAACAAGTTGAGGCGCGGCCTAGCGGCGGTAACGAAGGTACCGGTATCCAGGTGGAAGGGATGAAGCAGGGGGAAATCTGGACGAAGATTGCCCGCTGCTGTAACCCGCTACCGGGAGATAAAATTGTCGGGTTTGTCACCCGAGGGCACGGGGTATCTGTCCATCGTGAGGAATGTTCCAATGCCCAAAACTTGATGGCTCATCCCGAACGGGTAGTGAAGGTTTCTTGGGCAGAGCATCCAACTGCAAAATTCCAGGTAGAAATTGAGATTCAGGCGCTCGATCGCGAAGGATTAATTAATGACGTTACCCAGGTATTGGCGGATTATCGCGCTAATATTCTGGCAGCTTCCATGAACACTTCTTCGGATCGGGTAGCTACTTCCCGCTACACCTTCGAAGTGGCAGATTCTCGTTATTTGCAAGCGATTTTGAATGATATCCATAAGATCCCGGGGGTGTTTTTAGCAAAACGCACCACCGCTACTTTACGGAAACAACCGGTCAACCAAAGCCAATAGCCGGGCGCGGTTCCAGCTGTCCTTACCGGCCAGGTGTGGATGTTGGTCACAATAGCGCAGAGCTGCTGGCGGGCTCAGCAGATTGACTTTCCCGAGGCGTACAAAATCGTTACTGGAGCCGCGACCTCGGCTAGCGGCTTGGTCTGTTAAGCTCTGGTTGCCTTCTCGATGGCACCCTAGGGAGAAAATCCCCTGTTGCTTCAGGCGCCGGCGCGAGAGCGCATCCAGCTGGATCCAGTAGCGAGCATCAGCTGCGCGCCGGGGACGGCGCAAACTAGCGATATATACCGTCTCCGGGGGACGGGAGTTTCCTGCCCAAATCCAGGCGGCGGAGTGCGCAGAGAGGAAACATCCGTTAGGAACTAGAGGAGCCAAAAAAAGCGCCCGCCCATAGATGGAAGCTAAAGTAACCGGCTCGGCCAGTAAATCAACCGCTCTGCTCTGGCTACGAATAAAACGACTGCCGCGCAGTAGCGAGGATCGCGCTGCCCCTTGCAGGACTTGGTTTCCCAAGGCATCAACCAGGATTGCTTCCATGGATTTAGCCTGGCTGGTACCAGGAACCTAAACAATACCGCCAGTACCTGGTAAGGAAAACTAAAATCTAAAGAGACTGTGGAAAACCGTTATCCCTGGTATCTAGCTTGTGCCAAGAAAGGGTTATGGGCTTTTTCCAACCCAAATACTGTGGCTGGGCCATGTCCGGGAAGCAGTAGGGTGTCAGGGTGAATCACATTTTGCAGGGTGCGCAAAGTATGCAGCATCTGCTGGGAGTCACCGCCGGGCAGATCGGTGCGGCCAACCGAGCCAGCAAAAATTACGTCTCCTGATAAAGCCAGCTGGCGAGGAGCCTCTTTTTCCCGTCCCGATTTCTGGAGCCACTGATCGTAAATAGTTTGTGCTTCCGGTTCTGCATTTCCGCACCAGGTATCAGCTTCAAAAAGGAATAGCGTGGATCCTTCCGTGTGTCCGGGAGCGGGAACTGCCCGCATAAAAATTCCCGGCGCTAGTTCTACTCCTTCGCTGGTGGCGGCGCCTGGCAGCACCTGCAAGTTTTCGGGCTCTGTCCAGGGCGGGAGCGCTAGTTCATGCTCAGCGCGTTCGCGAGGATCTAGCTTTTCCGGGTGAAAACGGTATTCGTCAGGGGCAGGAATATAAACCGGAGCCTTGCCGGCCAGAGCGTGGGCATCCCAGATATGGTCAGCATGTCCATGAGTACACAGTACCGCCGCCACGGTTACCTCCAGGCGTTTTAGTGCCGCTTGCAGCTGGTCTAAAGCACCAGAACCGGGGTCTACAATCAGGGCTTCCCGGCTCCCGGAAGCTAAGAGCAGATAGGGGTTTTCCGAATAGAAGGGGGCATAAAATTTTTCGATCCTCATAGGGATATCTTAAAGGATGTGCGCCCTTGGTGGTTTAGCAGCTCTAGGGCATAATATGGTTAAGGAGCAATCAGCTCCGCGCGCAGGCGGCTAATCCTAGCCGCTAAAATAACTGATTTAAGGAAAAAATTAGTGACTGAACAGCCCGATACCGCTCCCAAGCCCAAACCCGTTCCCACCCCGGGGAAGATTCGTTTACCTAGGGAAAATAAACCGGTAGCCCCGGTAAGAACCCCTGATTTTTCGGCAGCCTTGCCTTTTGGGCGCGTTGATGAAGAGGGACGCGTCTGGGTTAAAGACGGGGAAGCGGAACGTCAGATTGGACAGTTCCCGGCGGAAGTTCCCGAGAATCCCCTAAATATCTATGTGCGGCGCTACCTGGATATAGCTGCCCAAATATCACTGTTTGCAGAGCGACTGCCCCGACTGGCCGAACGCGAAATTGACCAGACTATGAAGTCACTGCGCGAGCAGGTCAGGGAGCCAGCTGCAGTGGGTGATCTGCCTGCTCTGCGGGAAAAAGTTGCTCAGCTGCAGGAAAAAGCGGATAAACGAAAAGAAGAAGCTGCTCGGCAGCGGGCGGAGGCGAAAGAAGATGCGCGTAAAAGCCGCGAGCAAGTGGTGGTGCGTGCCGAAGAAATCGCTGCGCAAGATTCTGCTCGTACCCAGTGGAAACACTCTGGTCAAGAATTAAGAGACCTACTGGACGAGTGGAAACGTCTGCAGCATGCTGGGCCACGGATTGACCGAGGCGTAGAAGATGAACTTTGGAAGCGCTTTGCGGCGGCTCGTTCCACCTTCGACAAGAAGCGCCGCGCATTCTTCACCGAGTTGGATGCCACTCAGGCTCAGGCAAAGGCGGCGAAAGAAAAACTTATTGCCGAGGCCGAAGCCCTCTCAGATTCCACTAACTGGGGCGAAACGACCCGCGCTTACCGGGATTTGATGACCCGCTGGAAGGCAGCGGGACGCGCTTCCCGCCGGGAAGATGATGCGCTCTGGCAGCGCTTCCACCGGGCGCAACAGAAGTTCTTTGACGCTCGCAATGCTCAAAACGAAGCTGTGAGCGCCTTAGAAGGGGAGAACCTGGCGAAGAAAGAAGCTCTCTTGGTAAAGGCTGAAACCCTCAAAGAGCTTACCGACGTAGACGAGATCAAATCCCGCCTGCGCCCCTTACAAGAGCAGTGGGATGAAATTGGGCATGTGCCGCGCGCCGATATTGATCGCGTGGAACGGCGGATGCGGGCGGTGGAAGATCACCTGCGTGGTCTAGAAGAAGAAATTTGGCGCAAATCTAATCCGGAAACTAAGGCACGCGCCGAAGGTATGGCGGGACAGCTCAAAGATCTTATCGACCAGATTAAGGCGGAGATCGCCCAGGCAGAAGCGGATGGGGATAGCAAGAAAGCAGAAGAGCTACAAGAGTCGCTAAAAGCTCGTGAGGCTTGGCTAAAGCAGGTAGAGTCGTTTTAGGAGCTGTTAACGTCAACAAAGAGGTCTGTGATGAGCAAAACGGGACTAGCCCAGGCAGTTGAAAAAATGGAGCAAGCCGGGGTTAGCCCCGCCGCCATCTCGGTCTTTTCCCACTATTACCAGGTTTTAGAGGGCGAACATACCGGTTTTATTCCCGAGGAAACTATATCTCCGCTTACTAGCGTGGATCGGTTGGAAGCTAACCAGGTTAGTGCCGAGCAGGCGCAGGCTGCTTTAACTAAAACCGTGATGATTAAGCTCAATGGGGGACTAGGCACCTCCATGGGGATGGATAAAGCTAAGTCTTTATTGCCAGTGCGCTCCGGGTTGACCTTCCTGGATATTATTTGCCAACAAGTGCTGGCCGCGCGTAAGGAATACGGGGTAAACCTGCCCCTGATTTTCATGAACTCCTTCCGCACCCAAGCCGACACTTTGGCGGCGCTGCAACGCCACCCGGGGATTGAAGTTGCGGGATTGCCTCTGGACTTTTTACAGAATCAAGAGCCGAAGCTGCGCGCCGATGATTTAACCCCGGTGTCTTGGGAAAAGGATCCCTCTTTGGAGTGGTGTCCACCTGGTCACGGCGATATCTATACTGCCCTCTATGGCTCCGGATTGTTAGATAAACTGATCGCGGCCGGTTACCGCTATGCGATGACTTCTAACTCCGATAACTTGGGAGCTACCCCGAATGCCCAGATTGCGGGCTGGTTTGCGGCCAGTGGCGCGCCCTATGCGGCTGAGCTTTGCGTGCGCACTATCAATGATCGTAAAGGTGGGCATTTAGCGATCCGCAAGGCGGATGAACAATTGATTTTGCGGGATACTGCCCAGACTCCGCCGGAGCAAATGGATTACTTTACTGATGAACATCGCCACCCCTTCTTTCACACTAATAATCTCTGGTTTGACCTGGTGAAATTACGGGATGCCCTGGTAGAAAATAACGCGGTGCTCGGGCTACCCTTAATCGCCAATCACAAGACAGTTGACCCTGCCGATCCCGAAAGTCCGGCGGTTATTCAAATGGAAACCGCCATGGGGGCAGCGATTGCATCCTTTAAGGGAGCAACTGCCATCTTGGTGCCGCGTAGTCGCTTCCTCCCGGTGAAAACCACTAATGAGCTGACTTTGTTGCGTTCTGATATCTACGATCTGGGCGATGACTATCACCTGCGCAAGGTAAATGAGCAAGAAGTAGCAGTGGATTTAGATTCCCACTTCTTTAAGAAGATCTCTGATTTTGAGGCGCGTTTCCCGGAAGGGGTACCTTCCCTGCGGGAAGCTAGCGGATTTAAAGTGACCGGCCCTTTTACTTTCGGTAAAGACGTAAAGGTTAAAGGCCAAGTTAGCTTGGAGACTACGGAAGAACAATTGGTGGCGGCGGGCAGCTGCCTGGCGGGATAAACCGCTAAGCTGCGGGCAAATCCCCTTCGGATCAGAGAGGGGAAAACACCAGCAGCGTGAAATTCGCTTAAAAGAAAACTGCTGAACCGGGATATTCTGCTGGGAACAGAAAATCCCTAGCCGCGACGTTTACGCTTAAAATCGCGTTTTTTGCCGTGCTTTTTACCGCTGTGTTTACCGGGGCCTTCGTCCTCACGCATCCGCAGGGTGCGTCCCGACACCCGGGCTTTAGCAATCTTACGAATGGTTTCGGGGGGAAGCGGGCGAGCCATCTCTACTAACGAGAAACTCTGCAGAATATCTATATGCCCCACATCGCCACCTTTGAGACCGCCTTCTCCGGTAATCGCCCCCACTATGGCTCCCGGTTTTACCCGGTCGCGACGTCCTACCTCCACTCGGTAGCGTCGAGAAGAACCGGCGGAGAAATGGCGGCGGGCTGAACCCTTAGCGCGGGAGCTCTTGCCTCCTTCGTTTTCGCGGCCTTCTTCGAAACTGGCGGAGATGAAGCGCCCTAGCTCGTCGACTTTTTCTTCCCGGCGGACTCGGAACTCTAGTTTGCGTTTTTCGGGTCCGAAATCCCCGCTTGCTAAAGCTAGGAGGGCGGCAGCGGCATCCCCAATATCCATTCCTTTCGCCACTACCAGGTCTTGGATAGCGTCATAGTAGACTTCCATTTCCCCTTTTTCGAGACGTCGTCCAATCTGTTCGGTCATCCGATTGGCGCGTGCCTGCGCTACCTGGTCGGGAGAAGGGATAAAAACTTCGGTCATTTTTTCCCCGGTAAGTTTTTCAATTACTCGTTTCCGAGGGCGCTCCCGAGGAGTAAAGAAGGTTAGGGAAGTACCTTCGCGTCCGGCTCGCCCGGTGCGACCGATGCGATGTACATAAGCTTCGGCTTCTCGTGGCACATCATAATTGACTACTAACCCAATGCGTTCGACATCCAAGCCTCGCGCAGCCACGTCGGTGGCCACCAGTACATCTAAGGTGCCTTCCCGCAGGCGGGCTACAATCCGTTCCCGCTCTGCCTGGGCTACATCCCCACTAATGGCCGCGGCCAAGAATCCGGCGTTCTGAAGTTCACTTCCCACCTGTTCGGCATCGATCCGGGTACGCACAAACACAATGGAAGCTGCGGCATCACTAAGCGCTAGTACGCGACATAAAGCCTCGGATTTGAACTTAAAAGGCACTACCGCATAGGTCTGATTCACCGTCTCCACCGTGGAAGATTGTGGCGCGATTGAAATCTCTACCGGATTGGACAAGTGACGCTCCGCGATCCGTTTGATGGCGGGAGGCATCGTGGCAGAAAAGAGGGCGCGGATGGCATCGCGGTTAGCGCCGCTAGCGATCTGATCCACGTCCTCGGAAAAACCCATCCGCAGCATTTCATCGGCTTCGTCCAGAACAAAGAACTTGAGCGCCGATAAATTCAGCTCCCCGCGCTCCATTAGATCCATAATCCGTCCAGGGGTGCCGACTACGATTTGGGCGCCCTCTCGCAGTGCCGAAATCTGCGGCCCGTAAGAGGCGCCGCCATAAACCGCCACTACCTTCAGGTTCATCCCCCGGGAAAACTCGGTAAGGGCAGTAGCTGATTGGGCAGCCAGTTCCCTGGTAGGAGCGAGAATTAGGGCTTGAACATGGCCGGTTTTGTCACATGCGGACAGAATAGGCAGTCCGAAGGCCGCGGTTTTCCCGGTTCCAGTTTGCGCAATCCCTACAACATCCCGTCCCGCCATCAACGGGGGAATCCCTTGCCGCTGGATCGGGGTGGGCTCGCTAAACCCCATGTCTTCTAAGGTGTCCAAAATGATTTCCGGTAACCCCAAGTCAGAAAAGAAAGTGGTTTCCTTTGGGGCTTCCGGTTCTTTAGCGGCGTCTGCTTCGGGGGTATCGAAGCTGCCCTCTAGGTCTAGTTCCCTGGTTTCAAAGTCGGGATTGGTTTCCAAAGAGGACGCACTCGTCCCCGCGGCTATTTCGCTCATGTTTATGCCTGTCTGCTTAAATATCATTCGCTTTAACGTTACCGGAGGTAGCAGGCAAGTGAAGAAATCCCAGCCAGTGAATCGCGACACCAACCCCGGCAGGAAATCCCTCCCACTGGCGCGGGAGGCTAAACTATTAACAGTTATATGAGGAAAGGAATAGCATTGCTCAGAACGCATGACGCGGGAAGTCTAAACCGCGACCTGGTGGGAGAAACAGTAGAACTTGCGGGATGGCTTGATCGCCGCCGCGATCATGGAGGCGTCTGCTTCATTGATTTGCGGGATGCCTCCGGGGTAGCTCAGGTAGTTATTCATGACGAGAAAATTGCCCATGAGCTGCGTAGCGAATATGTTTTGCGGATCAAAGGCGAGGTACATCCCCGTCCGGAGGGCAATGAGAATCCGGAACTGCCGACTGGCGAAATCGAGGTTTACGCCGATGAAGTTGAGGTACTGAACCCGGCAGCCGCGCTACCTTTCCAAGTTTCAGTCCACGCCGAGGACTCCGGAAAAGTTGGCGAAGATGCGCGTTTGAAATACCGCTACCTGGATTTGCGTCGCCCGGAGATGCAAAACCGGCTGCGCCTGCGCTCGAAGGTCTCTAAAGTCACTCGCGATACTTTAGATTCTCTAGGTTTCGTAGAAATCGAAACCCCGACTTTGACCCGCTCGACTCCCGAGGGCGCCCGCGACTTCTTGGTACCGGCGCGTCTAGCCCCGGGTTCCTGGTATGCCTTGCCGCAGTCTCCCCAGCTGTTCAAACAGCTACTGATGGTGGCGGGGATGGAACGCTACTATCAGATTGCCCGCTGCTACCGGGACGAGGACTTCCGCGCTGATCGTCAGCCCGAGTTCACTCAGCTGGACGTGGAGATGAGCTTCGTACGGCAAGAGGACGTTATCGAGGTAGCCGAACAGGTACTGACCAACATCTTCAAGCTGATTGATGTCAATATCGAAACCCCAATTCCCCATATGACCTACGCCGATGCCATGGCGCGCTTTGGTACTGATAAACCGGATTTGCGTTTTGGTCTAGAACTTACTGACCTTACGGAATACTTCAAAGACACTCCCTTTAGGGTGTTTTCCAACGCTGAATACGTGGGCGCAGTGGTGATGCCGGGTGGTGCCTCCCAGCCGCGGCGTACTTTCGATAAGTGGCAAGACTGGGCGCGTTCGCGCGGCGGTAAAGGTCTGGCCTACGTAAAGGTAGAAGAAGATGGCACCCTTTCGGGACCGGTAGCCAAGAACCTGACTGACACGGAACGGGAAGGCCTAGCCGCGGTAACCGGTGCTAAACCAGGGGACTGCATCTTCTTTGGTGCCGGCAAGATTGATGAAGCCCGCGCCCTGCTGGGGGCAGCACGCCTAGAAATTGGTGCCCGCTGCAACCTGTTAGACCCGAATGAATGGAAGTTCGTGTGGGTGGTTGATGCTCCGCTGTTTAAGCCTTCAGCGGCCGCTAAAGCGGAAGGAGACGTGGCACTGGGAGCTTCTGCCTGGACCGCGGTACACCACGCCTTTACTTCTCCTAAACCGGAATGGCTTGACCGCTTTGAGGAAGACCCAGGGAACGCCCTGGCCTACGCCTACGATATTGTGCTGAACGGTAACGAAATCGGAGGCGGCTCCATCCGTATTCACCGTCGCGACGTGCAAGAACGTATTTTCCAGGTGATGGGATTGTCGCCGGAGGCCGCCCAAGAAAAGTTTGGTTTCTTGCTGAACGCCTTCAAATATGGCGCGCCTCCCCACGGCGGAATCGCTTTCGGTTGGGATCGGATCGTGTCTTTGATGACCCATGCGGATTCGATTCGCGACGTGATCGCTTTCCCCAAGTCTGGAGGTGGATACGATCCCTTAACCGATGCTCCGGCTCCGATTACGCCCGAGCAGCGTAAAGAAAGCGGCGTCGACTTCGTTCCCGAGGACGAAGAAGACTAACCGCGATAATAACTTTACTTGCCGCCCCTACCTGGCTTGGATCGGGTAGGGGCGGCAAAGTTTATGCCCCCTTACCGTTCAGATTAGGCGGGTTTAGCGGCCAGGCGGCGCGCCAATATTGCGCACACTACTAACTGGAATTGGTGAAACACAATCACCGGAATAGTAACTGCCGCAACCGTAGCGGGCGGAAAAATAATGGCGGCCATCGGCAAGCCAGTAGCCAGGGACTTTTTCGATCCACACATCAGCAGCACAATCCGGTCGCGTCGCTCTAAGGATACCCAACGTCCCAAATTCCAGGTGAGGGTGAGCATGATGGCCAATACGATCAGGCATTGCAGTAGCAATAATCCCACTTGCTCTGCCGAGATTTTTTGCCAAAGACCGCCGGCAGTCGCCCCGCAAACTGAAGAGGCGACAATCGCTAAAATAGTGCCGTTATCGGTGGCTTTTGTCAGCGCGCGATGCTCATTTAACCACTTACCGATAAACCGGTGAACTAGCTGCCCTAACACAAAGGGTAGTAACAGTTGCAATAGCACATTTACTACCCGGGAAGCCTCGATTCCGCTGGCTCTACCCATGACCACAAACACCAGGGCAGGGGTGAGAATGATGCCTGCGATATTAGAGATGGTAGCCGAGCAAACCGCGCCTGCGATATTCCCTCCGGCAATAGAAGTAAAGGTTACCGAGGACTGTACCGTAGAAGGCAGCAAAGTTAAATAGAGGGTTCCCAGGGCGAATACTGGCCCCAAGAGTTTCAGATCCAGTGGGTGCATCGCTATTCCCAGTAGCGGGAAAAGTACGAAGGTAGAAAACGCAACCGCGCCTTGCAGGCGCCAGTTCTTTAACCCTTCCCAAATTTCTTCAGTAGATAGGCGCGCCCCATAAAGAAAAAACAACAGCACGATTAGGGCGTTCCCTAAATAGCCGAGGGCGTCAACCAACACCGCAGGTACCGGGATTAAAATCCCCAACCCCAAAATAACCAGGATGGAAAGGATAAAAGGATCTAGGAATCTACTTAACCGTTGCGCTCTACTCACAAAACCAAGATACCGGGGGAGAGCGCAGCTGGCCTAACCTGCGTCAAAGCCTGGGCGCAAGCGCTGATAGTTAAGAAAATAGCCGTAATGGCCGCCGGCCTAACAGTCGGCGAAAGTTCCCACTACCGGCGCCCATTCCCGCACGGTCATAGTTTTCACGATCCCCGCCTGCGCATAGGGATCGCCCTCTAAAATCTGCTTAGCTTCTTCCGCGTCGCGAGCGAGCATAATGGTCAATGAGCCCTGTTCATGCAAGGTGGCGGTTCTGCCGGTAGAAAGTACCGTACCTAGGCTATTTAGCCGGCGCATAAAGGCACGATGATTGGCACGGATCTCGCTTTTGAGTCCCACGAGTTTAGGGTCATAGTCGTACAGGACTATGTAAAGACTCATCCCCTGATTATCTTCGTGTCCTGGAGTGGTCATCCTTACCTCCTGTTTTGCAGCGGCTAGCTGAGATTGACTCTCAAAATGCTAACTGCTTCTATCCTAACGCAGGTTTTAGCGCAAAATGCGATTATTTTAGGACCCCGATAGTTCCTGGTCCCGGGATACTGCCGCATTTACCGCGGCACGGGCAGCCGCCGAAAAACCGGCATCTTCCATGGCTAACAGGCCGGCTACCGTGGTACCTGCCGGGGAGCACACCTGATCCACTAACGCCTGGGGGTTTAGACCTTGCGGCAGATTTTCGAGGACGTTTTGTGCCGAACCGGCTACCGCTTGCGCCACTATCCGAGTAGCTTCCTCTTTCTTAAAGCCGTGGGCAACCCCCGCTTGCGCCAGGGCATCAACGAAACGGTAAATCCACGCCGGGGAGCACCCGGCAAGCGCGGCAAAGGCAGCGAAATGGTCTTCCGGTACCAGTGCGGTTTTCCCAATGGCATCAAACATGGCGCGCACTTCGCTGAGGGCTTCTTCACTAACGTATTGGTTGGCAGCAATCCCCGACATGGACTGGTTGATTTGGGCATTCACATTCGGCATTACCCGCACCACTGGGGTTTGTGCCGGTAAATGCGCTGCGATCGCAGCGATAGGTTTTCCGGCAGCCACCGAGATCACTACCGGTTTTCCGGCAAGGGCATCGCCTAAGTCATCGAGCAGAGGCGCGATCATATAGGGTTTTACCCCCAGCAGTAGGTATTGGGATTGCCGAGCTACGGTAGCGGCATCTGGGGCTACTGGCAGGGAAAACTCCTCCTCGAGGGCGCGCATCCGCTCTCGGGTGCGGTTGAACGCCAAAATCTCCTCTGGCTGCATTTGGCCGGAAGACAGGAGGCCGCGCACGATCGCGCCTCCCATTGCGCCAACCCCGATAACCCCTAACTTGACCATGCGTCCTCCAAAAAAGTGATTTATGCCAACTGTGTCTATCTTAGCGCGGACAAAATTTCCAGAAAAAGTTAAACCGGCTATGCTGTTTGCAAGTGGCGTTGATCCGGCTATCACCGAGGAGCCTCTGGAAGAACCCTCAAAGTAGGCAGTAGAACCAGACGGGTAAGCCCGTAACAGCAGTTAATGAGGCCCAGATTTTTGGGTGAAGCGGGGTGGTACCGCGGGGCTGGAAAGCCTACGTCCCGGCACTGGCAGTAACAGCTCGAAATAGGTGAGGTTTAACGTGGGCTACTATCCGCGGCATAAAGATGGCGATGTTTCCGCCAATCCCTCTTTTCCCCAGTTAGAGGAAGAGACCCTGAAATATTGGAAGCAGAACGACACTTTCCGCAAGTCGATTGCCCAAAGAGAGGCCGGAGATGCGGGAGCTAATGAGTTCGTCTTCTATGACGGCCCTCCTTTTGCTAACGGTTTGCCTCACTATGGGCATTTGCTGACCGGCTATGTAAAAGATGTGGTGGGACGCTACCAAACTATGCAAGGTCACCGGGTGGAGCGGCGCTTTGGCTGGGACACGCACGGACTGCCGGCAGAATTGGAAGCAGAACGCATTCTGGAGATTGAAGACAAATCTGAGATCGAAGGCCCGGGCGGTATTGGGATTGAAAAATTCAATCAGACCTGCCGGGAATCAGTGCTGCGCTACACCAAAGAGTGGGAAGAATACGTTACCCGTCAGGCACGTTGGGTAGATTTCGATAACGACTACAAGACGCTCGACGTTAACTATATGGAGTCGGTGATCTGGGCGTTTAAACAGCTCTACGATAAGGGTCTCGCCTATGAAGGTTTTCGGGTATTGCCCTATTGCTGGAACGACCAGACTCCGCTGTCTAACCATGAATTGAAAATGGATGACGATATTTATCAGGATCGTCAAGACAATACGGTGACCGTGGGGCTCCGCCTGGAAACCGGAGAGCTGGCGCTGGTATGGACCACCACTCCCTGGACGTTGCCCTCTAACCTGGCAATCGCGGTCGGCCCGGAAATTACTTATGTAACCGTGCAGGTAGACCCGGATCTAGAGTCGCCGGTTGCCGGGGAGAAAGTTATTATCGCGCGTGACCTGCTTCCTGCCTATGCCAAGGAATTGGGCGAAGAACCTCAGATTGTGGCGGAGTACCCGGGTTCAGAGCTGGTGGGGCGCTCCTATGAACCGATTTTTGACTACTACCAAGGCCAGCTAGGCGAGGGGGAAACCCCGGGCGCTAAGGCCTATCATGTGTTGGCGGCAGACTTTGTAACCACCACTGATGGTACCGGTCTGGTACACCAGGCGCCTTACGGCGAGGACGATATGATCCTGCTAACCGCCAATGGGATTAACGCGGTCACCCCGGTAGATGACGCCGGATTGTTCACCGCGGAGGTTTCCGACTACCAGGGGATGCAGATTTTCGATGCGAATAAACAGATCATTCGCGACTTCCGCCTGGGTAACGAGGATGACCAAGGCCCCTTGGCGCGCACCCCGAAAGAAAAACGGGCAGTGCTGGTGCGGCAACAGTCCTTCGTGCACTCTTATCCGCACTGTTGGCGGTGCCGCAAGCCGTTGATCTATAAACCGGTTTCCTCTTGGTTCGTGAAAGTAACCGACTTCCGCGAGCGGATGGTAGAGCTAAACCAGCAGATCAGCTGGGTGCCCGAGCATATTAAGGATGGACAGTTTGGTAAATGGCTGGAGGGTGCCCGTGACTGGTCGATTTCGCGTAACCGTTTCTGGGGTAGCCCCATTCCGGTGTGGAAATCTGATGATCCTGCCTATCCGCGCGTAGATGTTTATGGTTCGCTGGCAGAACTAGAAAAAGATTTCGGGGTGGAAGTTAAAGATTTGCACCGGCCATTTATTGACACGTTGGTGCGTCCTAACCCGGATGATCCCACCGGCAAATCGATGATGCGCCGGATCCCGGACGTGTTGGATTGCTGGTTTGATTCCGGTTCCATGCCCTATGCGCAGGTGCATTATCCCTTTGAAAACCAGCAATGGTTCGAGGATCACTATCCGGGTGATTTCATTGTGGAATACATTGGGCAGACTCGCGGCTGGTTCTACCTGCTACACGTTTTGGCCACTGCGCTTTTTGATCGTCCGGCCTTTACTTCCTGTGTTTCTCACGGGATTGTGCTCGGCGATGATGGCCGCAAAATGTCGAAGTCGCTGCGTAACTACCCGGATGTGAACGAAGTGTTTGACACTTACGGTTCGGATGCGATGCGTTGGTTCCTAATGTCCTCCCCGGTAGTGCGAGGCGGAAACCTGGTGGTAAAGAGCGAGGGGATCCGGGATACGGTACGCCACGTGATTTTGCCGCTATGGAATATTTATTACTTCTTTGCTCTCTACGCTGGTTCTTGTAATAAAGGTGCTGGCTATCAGGCGAAAGCCTTGGATTTAGAGGATCCCAAGACCCTGGAGCAGCTGGGAGTTATGGATCGGTACCTGCTGGCGCGTACCCGCAACTTGGCACTAAACGTCAAGGAGCTACTGGATAACTACGATATTCCGGGGGCTTGCGACGCGGTGAGCGAACATTTGGATTTGCTGACTAACTGGTATGTGCGTACTTCCCGTGATCGTTTCTGGAACGAGGAGGCCGTAGCCTACGACACGCTTTACAGCTGCCTAGAAGTGTTGATGCGAGTGATGGCACCGCTATCTCCGCTAGTTACCGAAGAAATCTGGCGGGGACTGACCGGGGGAGAATCGGTACATCTGTGCGATTACCCGGTGATCCCGGATACGGTGGATGATCCGGCTTTGGTATCGGCTATGGATATGGTGCGGGAAGTAGTTTCGGCGACGCATTCACTGCGCAAAACCCATAACCTGCGGGTACGGCAACCGCTGCAGTCCCTAACGGTAGTGGATGACGATAGCCAGCAGCTGGCAGATTTCTCGGAATTGATCGCCGGGGAAGTAAATGTAAAACAGGTAGTGTTGCAGGCTTCTAGCGAATCGGGACTGCAGCTGCAGCGGCAACTGAAGCTGAATCCGAAAGCCTTTGCCCCTCAGATCCGCAAAGCTACCTCCCAGCTGTTTAAAGCCCAAAAAACTGGGCAGTGGCGAGAAGAGGGCGAAACGGTAGTTTTCCCCGAGGTACTAGTTAATGACCAGCCGGTTACCTTAAGTGGAGACCAGTTCTCGCTGTCTACCACGGTAGAGGTCGAGGATGGTCAGGTGGCCACGGTTTTAGGTGATGGGGCAGTGGTGGTGCTCGATACCGAGATCACCCCCGAGCTAGAGGCCGAAGGCTATGCCCGTGACTTGGTACGCTCCATTCAAGATGAGCGTAAAAACCAGGATCTGCATGTGTCTGACCGTATCGAGCTAGTGCTGGAAGTTCCTAGCGAGCGAGTCGCCAGCGTTGAGGCTCATGCGCAGATGATCGCCCATGAAGTCTTGGCTACGGATCTTAAAGTTCAGGCCGGATCGGAAGATGCGGTGAAGATTAATATTACTGCGGTGCATCCGGTAACGGCATAAAAGGTTTACACAGTAAAAAGTTTCCGCCGGCAAGCTTCTACTTGCCGGCGGAAACTTATTTAAAGACCAGGCGAATTAATCCGCGACTAACACTTCGAGTCCGCTTTCTTTGAGTTCTGGGTGTGCCCAATCCGGGGTATCCCCGTCGATAATCGCAGTATCGAAGTCGCTCAGGGGACCTACTTTAAATAGGGCGGAACGCCGGAACTTTGAAGCATCGGCCACTAGGATCCTTCTTCGGGAAGCAGCTAGCAGTGCCCGTTTAAATTTCGCCACCTGCTGATCGGGGTGGAAGCAATATCCATGGCTGATAGCGGTGGCAGACATGATGCAAACATCAATGTTTAGCTGACTGACTGCAAGTTCAGTTAAGTCCCCGAAATAAGCATCTGCCCAAGTCTCGTAGGTACCTCCCAGCAAGATCAATCGCACTCCCTTTTGCTCCCGTACCCGTTGCGCTAGAAACTCGGCATTAGTAATCACAGTCAGCGGAGCCAGAGATTCCAGATTTTCTACTAGGGGAAGATTAGTGGAGGAATCATCTAATGCCAGTGACATGCCACTGCGTAAAAATTTTCGAGATATCCGGGCAAATTTGGATTTTACCGGAGCGTTCGTCGCGATTCGCAGACGCGCCGAGGCCTCTATAAGCGAAGACTCCACCGCGGTTATCTCTTTCCGGTCTAGTTGGACTAAACCGCTCTTTTCCAGCTCGGCGATATCGCGGTAGACCGTCATTTCTGAAACGCCTAGCTTTGCTGCCAGCTCTTCTACGCGTGCCGAACCGCCTCGCGCCACCTGCTGTAAGATCAGCTGTTGGCGCGAGGCGGGCGTGGATTTAGGGCTCTCAGGCACGAGGTAGCACGGCTTTCGCTACTACGTCCTTAACCGATAGATCCTCAGATTCTAGAATCTGGTTAACTGCCGCCAATAGCGGCAGCTGATCTTTAATATCGGCGGCGTGTTGCTCCACAAACTTGGCGGCCAAGCCAGCCGCCGGAACTCCTTCGACGGTTTGCTCCAGGCGATCCATTTCCGCGAGTGCCTCTTTGGGGTTCTCGCCCCGCCCCAAACGCACTCCGTAAACCTTGTTACGACCCGAAAGGCCAGTAACTTCTAGGTCGCCAACCCCCGGCAAACCGAAAGCAGTTTCCATCTTGGCACCTTGGGACTGCCCCAATAGGGACATTTCTTTGACGGCCTGGGTGAAAGTGGCGGCTTTCAGGTTGTGGTGGGGGATACCGGTGGCCTCTTCTAGACCATCGGCAATCCCGAGGGCGATCGCATACACGTTCTTCATCGGGGCACAAATCTCGACTCCGACTTCATCATCGCTGAATTCGATAGCGTAGTTTTCAGTGCATGCTTCGGTGGCATATTTTTTGGCTACCGCCAGATCCTTACAACCAAAAATGGTGGCGGTGGGTTTGCGCCCCGCACATTCATTGGCTTTAACCGGGCCGGCGATCGCTACGATTGGGGGTAGCTTCTCGTAACCATTTTCTTTTCCGATCCGCCGAATAGCGGTAGGCAGCTGCTCGATAATTCCCTTTTCATCGGGGCAGAAACCTTTAGAAGTTAGCCAAATGGCATCGGCCTTAGCCATTCCCGCCAGCGCCATCTCGGTAATCTTAGGTACCCCCACAGAGGCCACCGACATGACTACCACGTTAGCGCCCTCCAGGGCTTCTGCTAGCTGGTCGCAGCGATAAGTTTTCACCCCTTTAGCCAAGGGCTCCTTGGTGCGCGGGTGAGGTTTTCCGGCCTCGACTGCATCCAGTAGATGATCATCTAGCCAAGTTCCCCACAGGCGCACCTCCCAGCCCGCATCGGCCACCGGAGTACACAGGGCAGAGCCCATAGCGCCTGCCCCTAGAACAGTAATAACACTCATTGTTTCTCTTTTCTCTTATAGCTCGGCCGCTGGGGACTCGGGCCTAGTGGATGGATACTTACGCGACAAGTTATGTAAATCTTCGAAAATGTCCTGCAAGCGCGGGTAGAGTTTGCGCTGCACACTGGCTACTTCCTGGTAACGCTGGTGGAGCTCCATATCCGGTTCAATGGTTTCGCCATAGTGCGCCATCTTGCCCGCGGCGGTGGCGACATCGTTGGTACCGTAGACCCCGGTAGAGGCCATAGCCAATACTGCCGCCCCCAGGGCTGAAATTTCATCTTCGAGGCAAACGGTAATCGGCAAACCGGTACAATCCGACATGATCTGGCGCCATAGCTTCGAACGGGTACCTCCGCCCATGGCGCGCAATCCTTCGAGCTTGACTCCGGTACCCTTTTCGATCGAATCCAGGTTCAAACGCATTTCAAAGCCGATCGACTCCAAAATAGAACGATACATATGGGCGCGCGAATGGGTTCCGCGCCAGCCAACTACTGCTCCGCGTGCTACCGAATCCCAGTAGGGGCTTTGTACCGCGTTCCAATACGGCAAGGTGATCAAGCCTTCACAGCCCGGCGGAATCTGGGAGGCAGCATCATCAAGGGCGGGATCCGGCTCGCCTAATAGTTTGGGGTCACCAAGCGCTTCCCTAAACCAACCCGCCAGGTAGGATCCGGAGGACTGAAGTACTTCGAACACGTAGTTTCCGGGGATTCCAGACACGTGGGTGCGGAATACCGGGTCATAGCGATATTCCGGGGATTCTACGCCGGCGTTCACCGCGGTGCCCAGGTTGAGGAACGCTACTTCGGGACTGGTGGCCGCCGCACCGATACCGGCGGCTTGTCCATCGCCCAGACCGGCAATAATCGGGACTTCTTTAATTCCCCATTCGGCTGCCAGATCCGGCAGGAGAGTTCCCATAGGTTTGGACGGTTCTACCAGGTCGGCCATCTGTTCCCGGGTGACTCCGGCGATCTCCAAAAGCTCGGGAGCATAGTCGCGTTTTTGGACATCGAAAAGACCCAGGGAATCGGTGGCGGCTTGCGAGGATACCCATTTACCGGTCAGGCGGAAGGCAATATAACCGTGGACTTCCACCACTTTATAGGCATTCTTGAAAACTTCGGGCTCATGTTCTTTAACCCAGGCCATCTTGTAAATGCCGGGGGTAACCCCAGCCGGTTTACCGGAAAGTTGATGAATGTGTTCATTACCGTATTTGCGGATCTGGTCGGTGGCGCGGCCATCTAGCCACAAAATCCCGTTACGCAAGGGGCGACCATCTTTATCAAAGGGAGCGAACGATTCGCGTTGATGGGTGATGCCGATGGCGGCAACCCGTTCGCGATCCTTGGCGCTAATCTTGGATAACACTTCTCCGATTACAGCGTAAACACTTTCCCACCAGCGCAAAGGATTATGTTCATAGTGATCCATCGCGGGGGTGTGGAGCTGAATATTGCGTTTGGCGGTATGCCATACGGTACCGGCGGCATCTACCAAAATGGCTTTTGACGAGGTAGTAGAGGAGTCGATTGCTACTACCAAAGGACCTTCGGATAGGCGGTGCTGTTCTTTCGTCATGTTTTTGCATTCTCCTTCGAATGTGGAAGCTGACAATTCCAGGGTAACTAAGAAAAATCCAAAATACAACAGTTTTACTGTTTTGTTTAACATTTATTTTGTTAAACCACTGGCGATAGGGAACTTTTACTGTTTCGAGAGAGCAGGAACCGGACAGTTTTAGCAGCGAAGAGCATAAAACTTGGGAGGGTGGGCGCGCCCTCAGTAGGATATGAGCTGAAAAGGGGGAGTAAGTGCATAATCAAGACGGTCAAGAACGGCAGGTTAACCCATACGAAGAGATCGCGAAGAAAGCTCAGGGGAGACGCGGAGGGATCGATCCCGATCTGCTGCCTTATCTGGCGGAAGCCGATCGGGAAGAACGGATAGATTTACCCATCAGCGATAACTCAGCAGACCAGCAGGATAGCGAGCGCCTGCGGGCAGTCTTGGAAGCGGGGGGAATCGTATTGCCTGAGGAGATCGCAGATTCGGAAACTGCGCAGGAAGAAGAAAACCCCGAAAATAGCCGCGATAATTCCGCGGCAGCAACGGCAACGGATTCGCCAACTTCTGATCAGTCTTTGCAAGCGGATTTCGAGGTGGCTCAAGTCTATGCCCGGATCCTTTCTCGGCGCCCCGAGCATAATATTTCGCCAACTAAGGCGCGGATCGAGCGCGCCCTCGATTATCTTTCGGATCCGCAACTGTCTTATCCCAGTTTGCATATTGCTGGCACCAACGGAAAAACCTCTACTGCGCGGATTGCGGACAGTCTCTTAAGTGCCCAGGGGCTGCGGGTAGGACGCTTTACTTCCCCGCACCTGGTGAGCGTGCGGGAGCGAATCTCGATTGACGGGGAACCGATCAGCCCCCAGGCGTTCTTGCAAGCCAACCAGGACGTGGAACCGATTATCGCCCTCGCTGATAAAGAGGGCGAAAATGCGGGGCAAGGCCAGCTTTCTTTCTTTGAATATCTAACCGCCTTGGCTTTCCAAGCTTTTGCTTCCGCTCCTATCGACGTGGGGGTAATCGAAGTGGGGATGGGGGGACGCTGGGATTCCACCAATGTCCTCGACAGTGCGGTGCAGGTGATCTGCCCGATTTCTTTTGATCATGAAAAATGGTTGGGGAACACTCTTGTCCAGATCGCCAAGGAAAAAGCGGGGATTATTCAACCGGGTGCCACGGTTATTTGCGGGCCGCAAGAAGCAGAAGCTCTAGAGGTTATCCGCGAAGTTTGCCGGGAGAAAAATGCGACTTTGCGCCTGTATGGGGAAGACTTCCAGGTTAGGGAGCAGAAAATGGCGGTCGGGGGACAGATGTTTACCCTCACCACCCCGGCAGCCACCTATCAAGATCTCTACTTGCCGCTCTTTGGTAATCATCAAGCGGTAAACGCTGCCCTGGCCATAACGGCCGTAGAGGCATTAGGAGCAGGCAAAGTCCTTTCTGAGGAAGTGCTGGCAGCGGGGTTGGACGCAGCGCGTTCTCCCGGGCGCCTGGAGGTATTAGGAGGTTCTCCTACGGTTATCGTCGATGCGGCGCATAATCCGGCAGGAGCGGCGGCGCTTAGAGCCGGGATTGAGGATGCGTTCGGGTTCCAAAAAGTAGTGGGCGTTTTCTCGGCGATGGGCGATAAAAACGTGGAAGGGATCCTCGCGGAAATGGAGCCGTTGCTGGATGCGGTGGTGACTTTGCCGATGGAGGGCGAACGTGCCATGGAACCCGTGGAACTGGCGAAAATCGCGGGAGAAGTATTTGGGACCGAGCAAACATTCGCGGCGCCTACTCTCTTGGATGCAGTGGATCAGGCGGTCTCCCTAACAGAAGAAGGAAATCTTCCGGCTGACGCGGTCGGGATCGTTATTTTTGGTTCGGTAGTGTTGGCGGGGCAGGCTCGCCAGTTACTGGCGGCACGACTAAAATCGGAAAATCCTTCTCAATGAGGACAGATCTACGCAAGCAGTAAGCAATCTCTTAGTAAATGTGAAAAGATATCAAGGTGACTTTAACCGTTGCAGTCGACGCCTATATGCTTGCAGAAGCTAACCTAGTCGGTTGGGCATGGGTGATTGACCAAGATAATTGGGCATGCGGATATGTGGAGGATTCCGCATCGATAACGCAAGCCCAATTTAGAGCGGTATTTTCTTTTGTGCGTCGCTGCCATCAGGTTAACGAACCGCTGGTTATTTTCACTTCTTCCGAATATGTGGCGGCAGTGCTGCAAACCTGGCGGCATCAATGGCGCAGTAATGACTGGCGCAAACTCGATGGGATGCCGGTTGCTGATCTTTCGATTATTCGCAATATTGATCATTTTCTAGAAGGTAAATCTTTGCAAGTGGCCTGTGCTGGGTCTAAGGAGCAAGCGCTGCTAACCCAAGCACATATTTATGCCCGCGAAGTGGTCTATGCGCATCGCGATGGCAAAGAAGTAAACCTAGGTCCGGGGGTTAACCGCGAACTGCTCAGTGGCCATTACCAGCAGAACCTAGAGAATTTAGTGGTAAGCGAAGTGCCGCTGCCAAAGAGCAAGAAAGATGTTCCCGATAACGTAACCAAGTTTCCCCGCACCAATCAGAGCCAGCATACGGCAACTTCGTGGCGGGAAGGCCCCAATTCGGGGCCGGTGGCCGTGGGGGGATTAGGCTCTCCAGCACGGGGAGCCGCCGCCAATTTACGTGCCATCACCCAGGTAGTAAGAGACGAGGATCTGCGTTTTCAAAAGTATTGCGCCAGTGCTGATCGGGTAAAAATTAGGGAATTGATGCATCCGGATTTTATGTCAATCGGGGAGCTGGGGGTTCCGATTTCCCGTACCGAGTCAGCGGCACTGCTGGCAGAGGCTCCGCCTTCGCCCTCGGAAGTAGAGGTACGCGAGCTCGGCCCCCACACCGCGCAGGTTATTTATTATGATTCCGATGCAGTGCAGTCTTGGATTTGGATTCGTTACCAAAACAATCAGGCGCGCATGATTTTTCAGCAGATTACCAAGCGTCCCCCCGATGTTTTTGGAATGTAACTGCGGCTGCTGATTCGGGATTGTCCCCTCTTATTTGGAGCATTAACTACCCCGGCTAATATTGCTGCTACTTATGGTTTCATCAGGGAAAATACGGTATAAAAATGTTCTTTGGCTCCGGAAAACCGGAGCCAAAGAACATTATCAGGAGTATTAACTTTTAGCTAGTTAGAGACTTTATAGCCCCACCTCGGCGGAGAAGTCTCCTTCTTCTAGGCGCTTCTTCACAGTCGTGAGGTAGCGAGCAGCATCCGCACCATCGATTAGGCGGTGGTCATAGGACAGCGCCAGGTATACCAGGGAACGCACTGCGATAGTGTCGTTGCCTTCGGAATCTTTCACTACCATCGGCCGGCGCACAATCGTACCCAGACCCAAAATCGCTTCCTCCGGGTAGTTAATTACCGGAGTATCGAAGAGGGCGCCGCGCGAACCGGTGTTGGTAATCGAGAAGGTACCGCCAGACATTTCATCGATACTGATGGAACCGTCGCGAACTTTCGCGGCTAGCTCGTTGATCTTGCGGGCAATAGCTGCGATCGTCAGATCGCCACAGTTCTTGATGACTGGCACCATTAGACCCTTGTCCGAGTCCACTGCGATGCCTACGTTCTCGTGATCGAAGTAGGTGACCTCGTTGGTTTCGTCATTTACCCGCGAGTTGATCTTCGGGTGCGCCTTCAAGGCTTCCACGGCTGCTTTCACAAAGAAAGGCAAGAAAGACAACTTGGTGCCTTCCCGCTGCGCGAAAGAGTCCTTGGCACGTGCCCGCAGATTCGCAATCCGGGTAACGTCTACCTCGACCACGGTAGTTAGCTGCGCGGTAGAGGCTAGCGAGTTCATCATGTGCTTGGCGATAGTCTGGCGCATCCGGGAAAGTTTCTCGGTCTTGCCCCGTTCTTGCGCCGGCTGGATCGGAGGTAGCGCAGCTGCAGGCACTTCCGGAGCTGCCGCCGGTGCTGCTTGTGGTTTCTGCGCAGCTGCCAGCACGTCCTCGCGCCGAATCCGTCCGCCTACGCCACTGCCTTTAAGGCTGGAAATATCTACGCCCTTTTCACGCGCCAGTTTGCGGACGATCGGGGTCACGTAGCCCCCACTTACCTGCTTGGCTGCCTGCGGCTTTTCGGCCGGCTTGGCGGCAGGAGCAGCTGGAGGTGTCGGAGCTGCCGGTGCTTTAGGTGCTGCGGGAGCCGGAGGGGCTGCCGGTGGCTTCGGGGCGGCTGGGGTCTCTGCAGCTTTGGGAGCAGCAGGGGCAGCAGGAGCTGCCGGAGCGGCCGGAGCTGCTGGAGCGTTATCGGAGGGCGGTACTACCTGTCCTTGTGCGGTCATGGTTCCCGGATATCCGGTGTGTACCTGCGGGTATGCCCACTGGACTACGTGATGGTCGCCTTCGCGTTTAATCGAGGAAGGAATACCTGCGCCTGGCAGTTCTGCCGGGTTTTCCGGCAGGCTGGGGGCGGGAGGAGCCGCGGGTACTGCAGGAGCAGCCGGGGCTGCCGGAGCTTCTGGGGCTGCCGGAGCGCTAGTTTCCGCCGGAGCCGCTACACCATCGCCTACCCGGCAAAGCACCGTGCCTACATCCACGGTTTCGTCCTCTTGCACCAAAATTTCCGTGACCACTCCCGCGATCGGGGAAGGTACTTCCGAATCTACTTTGTCAGTAGACACTTCCAGTAAGGGCTCGTCTACCTCTACTTTGTCGCCAACTTTCTTCAGCCAGCGAGAAACGGTGCCCTCGGTTACTGATTCGCCCAGAGCTGGCATTTCTACGGCCTGTCCGCCGCCTGCCGGAGCCGAGCTGGCTGCCGGGGTCTGCGGAACCGGGGAAGCGGCTGGGCTAGCGGGAGGAGCCGCGGGTACTGCAGGAGCAGCCGGGGCTGCCGGGGCTGCCGAGGGGGCTTCGCCCGCTTCGCCTACGCGGCAAACTACCGTTCCCACATCTACGGTTTCGTCCTCTTCCACCAAAATCTCGGTGATTACTCCCGCAATTGGGGAGGGAACTTCAGAATCAACTTTGTCGGTGGAAACCTCCAGTAAGGGTTCATCTACTGCTACTTGGTCGCCAACTTTCTTCAGCCAGCGAGAAACCGTACCTTCGGTTACCGATTCGCCCAGAGCGGGCATCTCAATATCTTGTGCCATGTTATCAATCTACCTTTCTGGACTTTAGGAATGTAGGGGTTTGCCGGCAAGAGCCATTCCGGCTTCACCAATTGCTTCGTCTTGGGTGGGGTGGGTATGTACTAAGGCCGCCAAATCTTCCGGGAAGGCCTCCCAGTTGACCATCAATTGGCCTTCACCAATCAATTCGCCCACCCGTTTACCGAGGGCGTGGAATCCCACAATCGGGCCGTCCTTTTGCGCCACCAATTTAATAATGCCGCCGGTACCTAGAATCTGGGATTTCCCGTTACCAGCCAGGTTATATTCGGTGACTTTCACCCCGTCTTTTCCGAACTCTTCTTCCGCTTGCTTCTGGGTTAAACCGACCGAAGCGATTTCGGGTTCACAGAAAGTGACCCGGGGAATATTGTGCTCTACCAAGGGCGCAGGATCGAGCCCCCCTAAGTATTCGGCGAGGAAAATGCCTTGCGCGAAACCGCGATGCGCCAGTTGCAGACCGGGAACAATATCGCCAACTGCATATACACCGGGAACATTAGTCATCAAGTGGTCATCTACCGGGATGAAACCGCGATCAATATTTACCCCGATATCTTCAAATCCCATATCTTTGGTGCGCGGTCCGCGCCCTACTGCCACCAGCAGTACATCGGCATCGAAAGTGTCGCCACCCTGGGTCTTAACCTGTACCGAGTTACCGGTTTGGGTAACTGAATCGAACATGGTGCCGGTCTTAAAGGCGATCCCGCGGCTACGGAAGGCGCGTTCTAGGCCTTTAGAAACGGAGGCGTCCTCGTTATTAGCTAAGTGGGGTAGTCCCTCAATTACGGTTACCTCGGAGCCCAAGGAAGCCCAGAGGCTGGCGAACTCGATTCCGATAACTCCGCCGCCGAGTACCACTGCCTTGTTGGGTACCCAATCGAGTTGCAGTGCCTGGTCGGAGGTGATCACCCGCCCCTCGATTTCCAGACCCGGAAGGGACTTGGAGTAAGAGCCGGTAGCCAGTACCAGGTTCTTGCCCTGGTATGTTTCCGAGCCTACTTGGACGGTGTTGGGGCTGATAACGCGACCCCAACCTTGGATGTAGTCGATCTTGCGGGCTTTGACCAGACCCTGTAGTCCCTTGTGGAGGCGGGAAATGGTCTTGTCGCGGAAGCGGCCAACTTCGTGCATGTCAACGCCCTCAAAACTGGCCTTAACTCCCAGGCGAGAGGCTTCTTTGATGGCGTCAACTGTTTCCGCCACGTGCAACATTGCCTTGGTGGGGATACAACCCCGGTGGAGGCAGGTGCCGCCCACTTTGTCCCCCTCGATCAGGGCGACTTTCATTCCCAGTTGAGAAGCGCGCAAAGCGGTAGCGTATCCACCGCTGCCCGCGCCCAAGACTACAACGTCATAGGTGCTCGTCATTGTGAAGTTCTCCTTGATAAAATCACGACTATGTCCGACCATGAGTGGGCGGGGAAAACCTGAGGTTTGTCCCTGCCGGCACAGTTACAGACACCTGCAGACATTGTTTCATTTTTGGCCGGTAAACGCACGGTGAATAACCCTCTTTCTCAAGACGGCGAAAAAATGTGAAGGAGAATACAAATTTATCCGCAAGGTCGGTGCAAGCGGGCAGGGTTCTGGCAACTAGTGCAGGTAGAATCTAAAGACACCTACCGCAAAAATTCGGAGAAGATCTTGTCAACATCTGAGTCTGCGCAGCAGTCCCATAAGGATCCGCGCACCGCCTCTTGGGGAGCCGGGCGCATCTTCATGGCGGGCTTAGTGGTGTTTGCGGTAGTTGCTCTGTTCCATGAGTTTTCTACCCTGCCAGCTTCGGGTTCTGCCGGCTATGGGCTGGCTATGTTGTCGCTGGCTAACGTGGCGCATTGGATAGTGCTAGCAATCGCGGTAATTCATAATGGACGGCGGATGCGCCTGCTCGCCTGGGGACTCAGTGGGATTGAAACCCTGCTGCTGGTGCTATTTGCCCTGGTATTTTCGTCTCCGCATTTAGATAGCGCGCAGCTACTATTCAACTGGGGGCAGGCCTACTATTATTTCCCCGCGATTTTAACCGCGCTGACCATTATCTGGCTGCTGGTTTCTTCCCCGCTGCGCTCCGGGAATAAGAATTAGACCAAATCTGGGTAAGAGTTTTGCCGCAGGGCTTCATAGAGGCCGATAGAAGCGGAAATAGTTAGGTTTAGGGAACGCAAATGCGGCACCATCGGAATCCGCACCAGGTCAGCTACTCGCGGATGCGCCATGACTTCTTCGGGAAGCCCGGTAGGTTCAGGGCCAAATAGCAGCCCGTCCTCACTTCCGTAGGAGGCCTCTTGAAAGTGCAGTTTGGCGTGACCGGTAAAAGCATGGATTTTTCCGGGAATATCGGCGAGGGCGTCCTCTAGATTAGGGTGTACTTTCACGTGTGCGAGGTCGTGGTAGTCCAGTCCGGCGCGCTTGAGCTTAGTGTCATCCATATCGAAGCAAAGCGGTTCTACCAGGTGCAATAAGGTGCCGGTGCAGGCGGATAAGCGGATAGCAGCTCCGGTATTTCCCGGGATCCGCGGCTCGAAATAGATCAAATGCAACACGGCCTCGATTCTATTGCCTTTTCCGAGGGGCAAATAATTCGGGTGAGGTTATCGGGTAGTGATTCTGCTGCCTAAGCGGGGCTATTCACGTAGCCTAGAGGCAAACGCACTGACTTTACTGGAGGAATCATGGATCTTAACTCTCGCCCGCTGGCTCTCGATCCTTACGAGGCGCTGCCGGAACTTCCTACTTTTACTTTGACTTCTACCGATATAACTGCTGGGGGAGAGATGCCATCTGCGCAGATAGCGGCGGGGGAGAACCTATCCCCGCAACTTTCTTGGAGCGGTTTCCCCAAAGAAACCAAGTCTTTCCTGCTGACTTGTTTTGACCCCGATGCCCCTACGCCTTCCGGGTTCTGGCACTGGTTGATTACCGATATCCCGGCGGAGATGACTTCCCTGCCCACCGGTGCGGGTAGCAGCGACTTAGAACTTGAGGGCGCGGCTTTCCATTTGCGCAACGATGGGGGCGGCTGGTCATATATGGGGGCGGCTCCGCCGAAGGGCGATCGCCCGCACCGCTATATTTTCGCGGTTCACGCCCTGGATACGGAAACTTTGGAACTGGATGAGGATGCCTCGGCGGCTGCTGCTAACTTCCAGGCGCTATTTCATTCCCTGGCGCGCGCTACTCTCGAGGTTACCTACCAGAATAAGTAGGGCGCGGCTGGCAAGGTGGCGGAGGCTTTCCTGCGGATGATCAGGGGGGAGCAGGAAACTTCGGGATATGTCGAGGTCGCCGCAAGGAGGATCGAAACAAATCCAACTGGAAACACCTATAGCTGGCATCAGGTATTCCCCAAGGACATAATTTGTTCCTTGAAAATTCGGTGGTAAACATAAAATTTTATATTAAAAATATTGTAATGCTACATCTGTAAAAAGTAACACCACTCACAGAGAGGGGACACATATGTCTAAGGAAACCTGGCTTTATTTATATGAAAACTCGGAATTGAAAAAAATATATATCGGGATAGGAGGAAGCCTGGGGCGCGTATTTCAAAGTCACAATAAGGAAGCCGAAGAACTACGCGATGCAAGCAAAACGCGCCTTCTCCAAACGTCTATGCCGTTTTCATCTCGTAAAGATGCTTTAATGGCGGAAGCCGTTGCGATTTATATCGCAGGTCTATCGGGGTATGAACCGGTCTATGATTCGGAGCAGCAAGATGAGCTGTTTAAACCCACTAATATTCAGGGAAAGAAATCAACAAAATATCTCATGCCGGCTGTATATGTCAGGGATGGAGAGATTCGTCAAGAACAGCTTAGTTCAGCAATTATCGTTCCAATCAGCTCCGAGAGAATCGAGGGACGCCCATCCGCATATGGTTGTGAACCTCCGGAAATTTTTGCTGAAAGAGCGACCGGTTATTGGGAAATTGCATCTGGCAGACGTTCACAAATTAAACACCTTGTTGCCGTTTTAACTGGTTCTCATCACGTTATCCTTGGATCGTGGGAGGTAGATCCGGAAAAAGAATGGAAGTTAAAACCTATCGAAGAATGTAAGACTTCCCGTGAGCAAAGTAGGGTTTCCATTCCGATTGTCAACCCAAAGGAAGCTAACCACCTCGACATTAGAGGTAAGACGTACATGGGACGTCTCGGACAAAGAGTTAGCTATTCACCGGACATTCAGTAGCCTTCCATCTTATGCAGTAACAGTAACCAGCATTGCAATAGGGTAAACCCAGGTTGCGATAGAATCTTAAATAGATTAACCGGCTGCCTTTTTAGAGGCAGCCGGTTTTATTTGCAATGGAGCGTCCTAGTTTTCGGATATGAAAGCTATACGAAGAGCTGGCGCAGATTAGTAGGTTAGACGAGATTGCGTTTCTTTAAGAAGGTAAGGAGCTTAGTATCCATAAGTTTCTTGATGATTTGGCTATAGATTTCATTCTTTTTGAGAATGTCTCCGGTTCCGTCCCGCAGGTCGTATTCGAGCCGGGTTTTCAGGAAGAGGGATTCTAAAAGCCCGCAGCATACCGCAACCCCATCAGGACTCAGACGCTTAGAGGCTTCAATATAAACCTCCGTAATCGCGAAGAGATTTTCCACAAGATTTTCCTTCTTATCAGGAGCTAGGCTAGAGACTCCCTCAAAAATCGCGTAAATCTGATCGGGCGTCAGTTTTTCCCAGGTGACCGCATTCTTCGGGTCAGCCAGGATCTCAGAAGGTACCGGTAATTTTTCATTTAAGAAATAGGTCGCGAATGCTAAATATGCCTGTTCACCTACTGTGGCTACGAAGTCCATATTTATGCCGTCGGTTCTAAAACCGTCTTCGTACAAGGCAACTTGGCGCGCTAGGTTATCCCAGGAACGCGGCGAGCACCATCCGCCTACGTACCCCGACCCCACCTCGGGCATATCGTGAATCATGTTCGTATTCCGAGTCAAGAAACCAGTAATAATCGCCCGGGTATCTGCCTCATCTGGATTTTCGAAACCTTTTCCAAAGTTACTCGGAAAGTTACGTAGGAAGAACTGATTATCAACTTCGGCGTAGAAGTGAACCAGGCGATTCGACATTGGCAAGGAAAGTTCGGTGCCGTCAAGGGTTTGTTCCATGGGGTTAGATGCCAGAATCATCCACACGTTGTCCGGTAAGAAACGCCCTCCGGGAAGGCGTCGAGACTGGATAGCTGTCAGTAACGAGTTTTGTACCACCGGGGGAGTAGATAGGAACTCGTCAAACAGCAAAATGACCTCGCCGTCATATTTGCGCACGAAAGCTAAGAAATCAGGATCGGTATACCGGCTCTCTAAAACTCCGTCCTCGTCCTCTTGCGGAACCGGTAGCCCTGCAATATCGGTAGGTTCCATGGTGGAGCCAATCACCACGAACAGTTTCCGTTCTACCTCTTTAGCGAGTTGTTCCACCATCGCAGTTTTCCCGATCCCGGGATCTCCCCAAATAATTGGAACATTGCCAGCCCTACAGGTGATTGCGATTTTTTCCGCGAGAGCACTCGAGTTTTCGGAAAGCATCTTCTTGGTGGCCATAACTAAAACAACTCTTTCTTTTATCTTATTTTCGGGTAAAAAATGGACTTTAAGCGGGGCTATTTTTTCGCAGGAACCGGAATAACTCCTTTACTTAGCCATTTGGGAATGCCATATTTTTCGCAAACTTCTTCGGAAGAGGTCGTAGCAGAAAAATCGGTATTAACCGCTAAAATAATAGTTTCTACTCGCTTCAAGCCCTCGGGTTCCTCTTTCAACCAAGGGGTTTCGCAGTCAGTTATTAGAATAAAAATATCGGGACGGAACTTACCTTTAAGTTCAGAGGCCGCGATCAGAGCTCTGCTCATATCGGTGCCCCCGCCCGAGTACAAATATCGAAAAATACTCTTTACTTTGGAGAACTTGATCAGTGAAGTATCTCCAGAGCGCACTATTTCCGCATCTCTATCTGCCTCTTGCAGCTCTTCGGTTTCTACGTCAACAAAGAAGGCGTAGGCACTCCTCACCGTGTGAGAACGTAAAATAGCATCAATCTCGCCGGCTACATGGTTCAAAGTTTTTCCCACAGACATAGATCCGGAAACATCGATGCCGATAACGATATTCGGCTCAAAGTTTTTTTCGCCACGAAACGCCGGATAGTAGGGTTTCCCCACGCCGTAACTATGTCGTCTACTCGGTTTTCGCCAGGTGTAGTTATAACGAGGGCGGGAGTTACTTATTTTGGTACCCAATACCCGGGATAAACGTCTTTTCCAAGGTACGACTGAGGGCGCTAAATGCCTGTTTGCCCATCCCACCAAATCTTCATGAGCCGTACCCCAAACAGGATTATTCTCGGCATGTTCTTTAACCCGGGAAGCTACTTCGCGAATCGCAGCTGTCTTTTCCATGGATTGGTCATCGAAACCGGGATCTAGTTTTTGCGCCGCATCCAGGATTTCTTGAGTCAGTTGGGAGCGTCCGCAACTTGTTCGCTGATTGCCATCAGACTCGTCGTCACTACCCGTTTTCTGCTCTTTGCTGCTACCAGACTCGTCTTCATCGTCGCTGGATCCGTCTACGCTGTCTCCGATGTCACCTCGCGTTCCCAGCTCAGGTAAGTCAGGTATGTAGTCGAGGTATTCTCTCCAGGTTAAATGTTTGGGAAGCTCCGAAAAGCTGCCACTGCCGGGTAGGCAAGCGGTCATCCCCGTCCACCCTTCCTCTATATGAGGAATATGCTGGTTGATTTCTAAATCCATAGCGATGTTTACCGTGGAGGCATAGTATTGCCCGTGAACTTCAGCGGATACAATTGAGTGCATATTTATTACGTGCCACGCCTCGTGCTGTACCACGCGTCCAAAATCTTCTATCCCGACCTTGTTAGATTCCAGGAAATCAAAGTCGATAAACACGTGGCCTTTGCTATCGGATGCTAAAGTTTTTAATCCCGGTAGGCTCAAAGGCTTTAAACGCACCAAGATCGGTGCTAAATAGGGCGCATTCTGGAAGCTGAGGCAGGAGTAGAGGGCATAGTTATACAGCTCGCGCTGATCGGAGGTTAATTTTTGGGGTTCCATATGTTCTCTCGGTTTTCTTTTGCGGAAAAAGCTACACCCAGGCCCGGGGGGCCTCAGGTAGTGACCAAACTTTTTGTCGAGCTGCATCACTAAATAGATGGGATCCGTCAAGTCTCCCATCTCTGGATACGTACCATTTCATGAATGCCCGCACGCAATCTGTGGCGGCTTTTATATCCCCATTAGCCAGGAAAAGACAGTTATAGAACTCAGGCCAGGCCGGATAACAGCTATCCCAGACGCTAGGTTGATTGTCTTTAGTGAGTCTTTGGGCACCTGCCCAAGGGGAAGCCTCCTTATCTGAATACTCATAAGGGGTGGGGGTGGCGCGTAACTCCTTCATGAAGTCTAAAAATATCTGGCGGTCTTTTTCAGTCAAGGAAGCATAGATTGCACGGTGAAAAGCGCCGCAGTTGTAGCTCAAGTTAGTAACCAGATCATCTTGGGTTAGCCGGTTTGTCTCCTTGGAGGAATTTATATGTCCTTTCCAGTTATATTCCCAATCGTCAAAGCCAATAAAGAGCAAAGAATCATGATCCAATTCGTTTTCTTTGCTTAATTCTCGCACGTAAACGTTGCCATCTTCTCCCAGATAAAGGGATTCGATACTATTTTTAATAATCCCTAGCCTTAGAAGTTGAGATCCGTCAGGAGCTAATTCAAAAGTTTTATTCTGGCCGTTAACTGTGGCCACTAAGCGCCCAGAGCGAGAGTATTCCAGGGTCCGATTTTTTTGTTTTTTTATGGCCACTATTGGCGAAGATTCAGGACCGACCTTGTGGGTTGCCTCGAGTCGTCCCTTCTTGGATATACGGTTGTAGATATAAAAACGGATCTTCCCATCGGAATTACGAATGAAGAACCAGCGGAATTCGAAACCGTCAGTCCCCGAGGAATCGCTGTCTCTCGCAGTGTTCTTGGTTCGAGATACCGGGGTGTAGTCAGTTGCGGATTCAATGTCTATCTGCATGTTGATAAGCGTCGCACGGTGTTCACCGTGGTGCAGCCACAGCAATTCCCCATTAGCGTCAGGAACAACTGTGAGGTCTCCGCTAAAGTGCGGGCAAAAATTGAGGTTTGGGGGAACCTCGACATTCTTCCTTGCCCTTCGATAGGGAACACCTTTGCGGTCCACGTACACTCCGTTTTCACAGAAAACCTCCCCGGCGAGCCAGCGACGTTCGGGAGGGATAGGAGAAACTATTCCGTAGTTTAAATCCATCCAGTATAGGCGGTGACTATCATCTTCTAGGATTGCATCGAAATAGGAGAAGTGTCGGAACTTTATGTTTTTGGCTTCTAGCTTCGGGGTATCTAGGTATCGTAGCCGCCACAGATTTTTGTTCTTATCAATCATCATGGTTCCGCAGTATTTGCGTAATTGGGCACGCGGCTTAGATGTCTTCATCTCCCAGACATGTTCCGGGGCGCCTGCCCCCTCAAATATTTTTTGAAAATCTTGATCGAATTGTTTTAAGTATTTTTCTTCCAACGCCGGGATCGGTACTTTCCAGATCTCCAGTGCTTCTCGGGCGAGTTTGCCTAGCCTAGTAGATGATTGCGATTGCCGGGGTGATGTCCGGTTAAAGTTACCGGAGTCAACTAGGCGAGTGGTTTTAGCTATGTTGTTGCCGGTGAAGGGAAGAATCCCCATGAAGAGGGTGGTCTTGGCTCGTAGCTGACCTTCATTTAAAGAGCTCCACCTATTCCAAATCCTTGCCAAAACCGGGATATCGTCTTCGGGAACTGAAGCGACTCCAAAAATAGGGTGAAGGACTTCTAGTTCTAAACCGGTCATATATGGCCACCTGGTGAGGCGTCTGGCGATTTTGCCTGCTTCCTCCTTCGTGTTCATCGATACGGGGGAAAGGGAAAGATCTGTGGTTTTTTGAGAATTGGTTACTGGTTTTTTAAGGAAAGGATCTTCTAGAGGGTATAGCAGGTTTTTATCTACTGTGCCATCAGCATTTATGGTTATTTCTAGGTAACGAGTATGGAACCCCGCATTTCCCTGATGGATCACTAATCGCAGAGTTTGGGAAAATTTATCTTCTTGAGTTATGAATACTTCTGAGAGGTTTCCGGTACCTAAAAATATCACTTTTTTGCCGTAATGTAACTCTAAATCGCCGTTTATTTTTTCTCTTATTTCAACCTTGCGTCTTTTAAATTTACCTTTAACTGCAAAAGCGCAATCGTTAGGTAGTTTTATCCATTCGGTTTCAGCTTCACCAGGGGAGAACGGGTTGGTGTCGACTATCGCATAGTAGGAATCCCCCGATTTAGTGCGCGCTAGAACTAGAGCGGGGCGATATCCCTGGGGAGCTAAACCGGCAGGATAGAAATCCGTGACCAGCGAGGAGGTGACTTGCTCTTGGCGCGAGGATTCGGGTTTGCTAGCGGTATATCCGCTAGTTAAGGGAGTGAGCCGGGGCCGACAGGAAAAGTACTCCAGAGAATTGGGATCTAAACCAGCCAGGTTGTCTAGGGAGTTCTGATTAACCTGCGAGCTATCTTGATTCTTGGCGTAGAACCCGACGGTAGTCGGGAAAACTACGGTTCCTTCCGTCGCTAGGTGGATATCAATTTCAGTGTCGAGAGGCCTGCGAAGGTCTTCTGCTATTAGTTTTCCTTTCCAAGTAACGTATTCCCCACTGGAGTTAATCCCGAGGTTAACACCGAGGGGAGTTACTTTGGGAGCAATTTTTTCGACTTTACCTGGGTAAGGAGACCCAGTTTTGTCGCAAAAAAACAGATAGCGATTATTGGAGCGCACAATGTAGAAATCGCCATGTGTTTTATTGGCACTCGTGTCAATGCACCTGCGTACGCTGTTGATTTTTGCGAATAACCTGCTGAAAGATCCTCTGGAGGATTTAGCCCAAAGAGAGTTGTCTTCGCCGAGTATCAGGGTAGTTCCATACTCGGTTTCCCACGAATGCTTGGAGTTAGGAGCCGATCCCACTAGGCATTCGACTACTTTCCGCACTCCAGCAGCGGTTTCGGGGGAGGGGGAGAGGATGCCGTGGTAAGCAAAAATTTCGTTTACCACCATCTCGGAAAGTGATTCCATGAAGTTCCTCTTTTCTACCTTTTTCTATCTCGCCGTTGCCGCTGCTCTGCGTCGCTGCTATGCGTAGCTGTCACCCTCAACTGTGGTCGTCCTGGCAGGAATGACCCCTGTGCGTGCCCGCCCGGTTTACCCGGTTTTGATTCGGGTATAGCCAGCTGGCAGCCTCACTTTTTGATTATAGACGCTCAATACTATTTCCGAGGGCGTACGCGAAATGCGGTAAACTAAAGACCATGTCTAAGCGTAAAAACACTATCGATGATTTCTTGGTTTGGGCGGGGATTATCCTGGTGGCGGTCTCGGCTATTTTGGACTTCTTCTTGATGTTTACTGCTAACTATCTGCGGAATATGCTCTTTACCCTTCCGATCTGGGCTCTGGGCTTTGCTTGTTTTGTGATAATCGGGAATCGGGAAAAGAATAAAAAGACCCGTGGCAAAAAATAAAACGATAGTGTGTCGGTGATTGCCTGCCGGAGAAGCATCCTTGCTTTTTATAGGGAGCTGGTGCCATGTTGGGTATTGTTGCAGTGGTGAATCGTTTATAGGGCGCTGCCGTAAACGGAATCGCGGCAGGGGCTTCAGTCAATCTCAAACAGAAGTTGCCGGTTCGGCTCTTACATACCGAAGAGATCCGCGTGTGAGCCAGTTCGGTTTAAGAACAATATGAGGTCCTCGCCGTCTATACGATAGACCAAGAGCCAATCCGGTTTTATATGGCATTCCCGAAAGCCTCGGAAATTGCCTCCAAGGTCGTGATCTCGATGTTTAGGAGCAAAGGGTTTCCTTTCGGCGAGATGCTTGATAACGGAGTTCAGTAGTTCCAGATCCAAACCGCGTTTATTCGCAAGTTTCAAGTCCTTCTTGAAGCGGTTGGAAAGAACAATGTTTAGCCTCATGCAAAAACGTCTTTCAATGCTTCTTCGAAACTGCTATAGCGCGGGTACTTTTCCGGGTGTGCCTTCATTTCCTCGTATTCCTGCAAGGCAGCCACAGTCTGGGCATTGGGAATATCGCGCGATATTTGGAATGGGATTGCCTGATCCCGCACAGTTTGCCGCAAGAATATAGTGACCGCAGTAGTTAGATCCATACCCAGGTCTTTGAGTAAAAGCTGCGCGGAGCGCTTGAGATCCGCATCCAAATTGATGTTGGTGCTAACTTTAGCCATCGTTACCCCTCCTGTTGTTACATAAATACTAAAAACAATGGCATTAAAAATCAATGGTTATGTGTGTGCTATATGCGTAATGCGCATATATTTACTATTCTTTGCGGTTCACGACCTAAATACGGAAACTTTGGAACTGGATGAGGACGCGTCTCCGGCTGGTGCTAACTTACAGGCGTTGTTTCATTATTGGCGCGCGGCGGAGGTCTTGACATGCGCCAGGCTCGCTAGACTATTAGCGAGTTCTTTACCCGGTTAGGAGCAAAAAATGGGTATTTTTACTATGTTGAGCAAGCTCTTTAAATCTGCTTCAGAACAGCCAGCTACCGAAAACAGCTATGAGATTAATGAACCTGCTTTTTCTACAGAGGTTTCAACATGGTATATGCCTAAATTTAATGGACGCGATATTTGCGATTGGGTCGATGAAGTGGCGGCGCTAAAGCGTAAAGGCAACTTGGAACAGGCACTTGAAATTGCTCAGGGCTGCATGGCTGCCATGGTTCAGGCTGCGGAAGATAAATCTGAAAACGTAATGGAATTTTATGTTTCACAGGTAGTTATTATTCAGCACAAGATGAAGGATTATAGGGGTGAGCTTTCAACCCTAGAAGGTTGGCTTTCAAAGGGGTTGCCCGCCTCTCGTCAGGATCACCGTCTCGATCTTGAAAAGCGCCGAGCGAAAGCACGTGAACTGGTGGCGAAGGAGGAGGGGCGTGACGCTTCAGAATATACAGCTGAGTGGAAACGGTTAGTAGCCTTAGAAAAACAGGCTAAAGCTTCGCCTAAGTCCGCTGCACCTTTTACGGGACGTTCAACAATACAACCGGGTCTTTCTTATAATCAGAAATCTAAAAAGGCAACACATAAATCTTCGTGGGTGGCGCCTCCGGAAGTGCTTGCTTGTCCGTCTTATGTGGCTGTTGATTTTGAGACTGCTAATAGACAAGGTGGTGTTTCAGCTTGTCAGATTGCTTTGGTCAAAGTCTATCAAGGACAGATAGTAGATCGTTTAGCGACTTTGATAAAGCCTCCGTTAGGTTTTGATTCGTTTGAATTTACCTATTTGCATGGAATTTCTGCCGAGGATGTGTGGAATTCTCCCTCCTGGCCTGAAATTGCCTCAGCCGTGTACCGTTTTGTGCAAGGGATGCCTGTTTATGCTCATAACGCGCAGTTTGATAGTAGGGTTTGGCGAGAGCTGGATTCTTTCTTCGGAACTGAAACCAAGCCACCTGAATTTTATTGTTCTTACCGAACCACCCAGCACCTTGTTCCTGGTCTAGAGAACTACAAGTTGCCTACTGTGACTCGCGCGTTAGTTCCTTGGTACGAACTAGATCATCATGAAGCTGGCTCTGATGCTGAAGCCTGCGCCCTGATTATCGCTGCGTTACAAAACTCTTACTGCTAATAGAGCCTCTGCTGCTGAAAAAAGAACGAAACAACGCGGTTTCTCTATCGGTAGCTGTGGCGATTGCTTGGTCGAGAATCATATTCTGTTAGCTGGCGCGCGGCGATATCTACGGCATGCACAACCCTCGTTAAACTATTTGCGAGTTTATTACCTAAGGGGTTCTAGTGGCGGCATCGGATCAGCGCGCTAATTTGCATCGGACGATTTGGCGGGTTGCCAATGATTTACGCGGTAGCGTAGATGATTGGGGTGTTAAAGCATAGTTACCTGGAATGTTGTTTTACTGTTTCATCTCGGAACACAGCACCAACTCCGTCAATAAGACACAGGCCGAGGTAGGGGAGGCAGATTTCAACTACGCCCAAATAATAAGGTGAGTGGGAAAAATACGGATATTCCCCAATCTTCTAAGCGGAGCTACTTGCGGATTTTAAGTTTTTACGGGGGTTGAGGAGGGCGCAATAACACCCCATTTACTTTGGGAGCTGCTTGCAGCGTATTTTATTACCCCAGTTGTTAGTAGCAGCGCTTGTATGCAGTTACGTTTGCTGTATTGCCTATTTCTTACGTAATGTACCGATGCGTGGCGATTAAATTCGCGAGGAGGTTTGTCAGCGGTCCATGGACGGAAAGCTTTATGAGCGTTCCACACTGGTAGCCAAGTTAATAGCTGTCTAAGACTTTCTGTCTCCGCATCGAGTGGTGCATCAGCTTCGGGTTTATGAACAGTTATTTTTTCTCTGGCAGGTTTATCGGGTATGAGCTTGATAATCAAAGAGTCAAGAGTAACGGTAAGTAAAGCTTGTGCTGGCTGCGGGTGTTTATCTCTGATACAACTTATCGCTTCTAATACAAACTCAGATTCTGGTACTTTACTTTTAACATTCTCGCTGCTAATTAATTTTTCACAATCATCAAGTATTTGTTCGTAATATGTATTGAGAAGTTTGCGTCGTTCTGCAGTGGTATTTGACCTAACTAGCTTTACTAATATTGATGCTCGTGGCGCGCCATAAACCCCGATTGCTTCTTCGTGGGCAAACTGTGCTATTTCACTTATCGTTAACTCGTCAAGAACGTCAATTAGATTTTGGGGAAGCCAAGTTCTACGGATCTTATCAACATGATCTTGTATCCGTTGTAGGTCTTTTAACAGAGATTTAAATAATTTATTAAAATGTTGCTGATCTGCAGTAAAGATATCCAAAGTCTGAATTTTAAACTGCGGAATGGATATCTTAAAAGGTAGATTATTTATTTGAGCCCTAAGAGAATCTATTGAGTTTAAAGCAGGAGCTAATGATCTTTTAAGGGTTTCCATAGTTGATATTTGCTCACTTAGAGCTTTAGCCGCCGGGATGAGGGAATGCATAGCTGTGGCGCTAATCGGTTGACCAACGTTCCCCAAAACCTTATCGAAGCTATTATTTTGGGATTCTGTACTCATATCTACTAGCTTTCAGTTCTAGAACTAGCATCTCAGTTCATTACAAGCTTGCCGGGGTTACCGTCTAGTTAACCGATCCTTGCTCACTGTTCTTCATCGATAATGAATTCGGGGAGTGTGCGGGTTAGCTCTAGGGTGCGCATCGATACCGTGACTAATGCCGGGATTAGTTTGACGATATAGGCAGGATCATTGATCTCACGACAATAATCAGGGTTAATACCTGAATTGTGTGTATAAATTCGTTGTTTTTTGGGGTTTGATCAGGGGTTATGATGGTTTGAATATGCTTTGAGAGCATATTGTGTGAAGAGTGCTTGTAATCGACCGGTTTGTGGTGTATGCGGTCAAAAGCTTGTAAAGAACGGTAAGACTAGCTCTAGGCGAACTAGGTGGCGTTGCCTGGGGTGCGGGGCCTCAACAGTTAAATCACGTCCTGATATTAGCGCTAAAGCCCAAGCAGACTTGTTTATAAAATGGCTGCTAGAAGGATATTCGATTAAGCAACTCGGGGTAGCGAAAACCTCTTTTGCTACTAAATGCGCTTGGTGTTGGAAGGTTAGAGTACCTAAGCCACAAGTTACCGGCGAGATATATGACCAGATCCTTCTCGACGGTATCTACCTTCCCTATAACTGGTGTCTTATCACCGCTACTAACGGCAAACGAATCATTGACTGGCAGTGGTGCCAAAGAGAAAACGCGCCCGCCTACCAGGCATTAATGAACAGACTGCCACCACCACAAGTAGTGGTAACTGATGGCGGGGCAGGCATTAAGAAAGCTCTGCGAAACGCTTGGCCTAAAACCCGCGTGCAACGTTGCCTTTTCCATGTTAAAACCAATACCATCACCGATCTAACCCGCAAACCCAAAACTGCCGCTGGAAAGGCACTCCTAGCTCTTAGCAACCAGTTATTAACCATCAATACCCCTCAAGAAGCCGCTAACTGGATTAGATTGCTACACCAGTGGCACCAGCTCTACCAAGAGTTCATCAACGAGAAAACCTACAGCACAGGCCCCAACGGTAAAACCCACTGGTGGTGGACACACGAACGCTTAAGGAGAGCCTACAAACGCTTAGAAAGACTTTCTAGATCCGAGAACCTATTTACCTATCTAGAGCCCGAATTCGCTAACAAAAACATACACCGCACAACCAACCAGCTAGAAGGAGGCATCAACGCCCCCATCCGCCGCCTACTCAACACCCACCGCGGTCTATCCGAGCCCCACATGAAAAAAGCCATCCAATGGCTAATCAACCAAAAAGCTATAGACCCCACCGACCCCGTAAAATATCTCACCAACCAGCGCAAACACCTAGACAAAGAAAAACTGTCCCAAACACAGCCAAACCCGACCGCCCCGCCCGAATACGACACCGCCATCGACTACAACCCGGCCTACCAAGACGGATCCCTACACATCCGCAAAGGCTGGGCAGGACACTAAACCAACCCGACACGCCCGAAAAATACACACAATTGGGGGTGCGGATTGTTTTTTGGACAGTTTTAGATTACTGGTTGGTAGTGGTTTC
>OKIM01000051.1_pt1 | contig 43437 bp, 42 predicted proteins | sample 1612191 | NCBI WGS metagenome assembly OKIM01 (sample SAMN04436781, study PRJEB24849) | human gut metagenome | biome: human gut; feature: NICU; material: stool | host: Homo sapiens | place: USA: Saint Louis, MO | collected 2011-03-31 | reverse complement strand
GCCTTTACGACCGTGTTGTCCTTAACAGTAATCTTGGCGCCTGGCGTTACCTCCTGACCATCGACTTCCCAAGCCTTGAATTCTTGGGTGTCATCCGGAGCAGTAAAACCGTTAGGCAACACCGTGTACTCACTGCCCTTATCAACAGTCGCACCATCCATGCTGCCCTTACCGCCATTACCGTCATAAGTAACGTTAACCTTGCTCTTCTTCCAGATAGCTTTGATAACGGTATCCTTGTCAGCCTTGATCTTGGTTCCAGGCGCAACCTTCTCACCATTAACTTCCCAAGTATCGAACTCTTGAGTGTCATCCGGGGCTTCGAATTTATTATCCAAAATCGTGTACTTTGAGCCCTTATTTAGCGTCTTACCGTCTTTGAGATTTTCATCGGTCATGGTTCCCTTACCGTCGCCCGCATCGTAGGTAACCTTAACCGTTTCGAGGGTCTCGCTGGCCGGAGATGATTCAAGCTCATCAGTGTCGCCCTCAAGACCTCCTTTATCTTTTGCTTTTGACGTGATGGTGGCTCCGACTGCTAAATCCTTAATCTGCAGGGTTACCTTCCCAGAATTTGCATCAACGGTCGCACCATCTGATGTCCACGCGGTCTTACCTGTAGTAGCATCCACGGTTCGCGTTAAGGTAACAGTTTTCTCAGCATCCGATGCGTCCTTATAGGTAATCGTGTAGGACGCCAAGTCGGTATCATCACCTGCGTTTTCATAAGCCGGTGGGGTAATAGTTACTTCACCCTTATCCGTATCTACTGCAATCGCAGGGGACTTAGGTGCGATATTTTTCACCAGGTCTTTGGCAAGGAATTTAGTGACTTTGGCCCCTTCTTTTACTTTATAGGTTCCATCAGTATTTTTTTCATATATCGGATTGCCGTCACTATCCCAATCATTAGATTCCACATCACTAGGACTGATTATTGTAACGTTTCCATCTTTATCAAATTCGATGAATGCAGGATCGCTTATAAATCCAGTTCCATCGGGGAGTTTAGATACGCCATTTACCGTATTGGCATCTCGAATAGCTTTATCGATTGCTTTTTTATCGGCACCCGTTAATTTGTGAGGATCTCTCACGGCGACCTTTTCGGGGGTTGTTAGTACCGGCTCAGACTTCGCGCAAGAACGGAATTTATGTGGCTCTTTGACAAGGATACCGAACTCTTTTTTGAGTTTTATATCATCATTATTGATTGGGAAAGTAACTTTTTTGCCGTCAATGGATACTGCTTGAGACATCTCTTGTGAGGTAGATTTGTCCACGTTACAGCTTCTTCCACCTTCGCCAAATTTCTTGTCCTCTCCATCCGTGAAATTTTTGACAAAATAAAATTTCGTACCTGGGGCAACCTCTTTAGCAAGTGTAACGATAATCTGTCCGTCTGTTACCTGGACTTTTTCTATTGTCGGAGCAGCAGAGTATTCCGTTACCGTTTTGATTTTTAGGTCCGGAGCTTCAATTTTTCCGGAGGTTGATCCATCGGTATAGGTCACTTCATAGTAGGCATGATCTGTGCCATCGATAGAGAATACAACGCTTTCAAAGTCATTCGCAATGTCCGGATTGGCTTTCTTCAGCATTTCAATAGCTTCTGCTTGCTCATCGTTATTTATCTGGTTGGAGTTCGTGTGTTCAATCCAGATTTCGCCTTCTGGCATATTAAGTGTGATCTGATCTGCCTTTGATGGCTCCGCATTAGCGGTTACTTCAGGAGATTTTACATTATTTAATTCTTGATAGGCAGTGACGGTGTCACCTTCTGCAACTTCAACACCCGCAGGCAATTTTACCGACCAAGTGCTCCCACTTTTAGGGGTAGCGGAAACAGTGGCTTTTACGTTGCCATTCTTATCTTTTAGGGTCACATATACAGTTGCTCTTACAATCTTTCCATCAACTCTATCTCGGTGTAATTTTTTGCCAGAAATAGTTGTGGCTTTGTAAAACACGGTATTAATTGTCGGTGCCTCTATATTTCCTTCACCTACACCTTGCCCAATAATCTCCGGGCTGATCTCCAGACCATCGTCCGCCCGGGTATTTGCTTTGGCAGCCGGTTTGTTTTCCGGTGCTGCACTGGTTTTAAGCTCGGCAGGGTCTGCGGCGCTTGCTGGCTGCACATTAGCACTTGGTTGCTCCGCCGGCGTCCCCTGCTGCAGATCCTCTGCCTGTACCAATGAAGGAGCCGATAGCATAAAGCCCAAGGCACAAAATAGGGTGATAAGCACCACTCTCTTAAGGAAATTAGCGGACTTGCGCACCGCGCCGCCAGATCCCTCCGTCAAAAAAGTGCCAGGTTCATTATTAAACATGAGCATAAGGCCTTCCCGTAACTTACTTTTACACATGACTATTACCTAATGATCTTATCATTGTTACTGAGAATCCATTAGACACATATTTATCGTTAGCACAGGTCAGAGCAATGCTCACCCAGATTCCCTCTAAGGTACTTACAGATTGATGGTAATCTCACTATTAATACAGTCGGGTTTTTATTTTTACAGCGGGGAGGAAACCGTGGAGCAGGCAGAGCAACTGCTAGCAGGGCTGGGGGGAGCCGAAAATATCACCGAGGTTGAACCCTGCACCACTTGCCTGCGGGTAGCGGTAAAAGACCCACTAAAGGTAGACGAGGAAGTGTTAACTACTTGCGGAGCCTTTGGGATCGTAAAAATCGGTCATACTGTTCAGGTAGTCGTGGGACCGGTAGCCGATGAACTAGCCGCCGACATGCGAAAACTGCGTTAAAAAGCCGGTAGTATGTATCCTCTCGAAAACGCTTGCGCCCCCAACTCCTCTAAAGCCTTAACCTCATCCTCCCCCGTTGAGGACGCGCCAAGCCCTAACTCCTGCAAAAACAAATCTTTCAAGGGGCTACTGCTTGACCTAGACGGCACCCTAATCGACTCCGAACATACGCATCTAGCTGCCTATCGCAGGATGTTTACCGCCAAAGGATGGCAGATAGCAGCATCCGAAATGGAGATATTTAAAGGACGCCCCGGCCCGGAAGTGTTCCAAAGCGAACCCGGTCCTTGGCGCGGTCTTGACCCCGAAGAACTGGGGTTAGAAGCCCGCTCTTATGTGGATATTCGCCGCGATCCCCCGCGCATCTTTGCTGGGGCTCGCGAAATCATGCAGCTAAAGCTGCCAAAATGTTTAGTTACCTCCGCCTGGATACAATGGGCGCAGTTAGCCGCGCGGCTACTAGATGCCCCCGCTAACCTCAAAGTGATTAGCCAAGAAGATATTCGTGCCGGCAAACCCGACCCAGAACCCTACCTAGTGGGAGCAAAAACCCTGGGGCTGCCCGCGTCCTCCTGCATCGTCATCGAAGATACCACCAGCGGAGTTATCTCGGCGCGCGCGGCCGGAGCCGGCAGAATCTATGGGGTGGCTACCAGCCACACTCGAACAGCCCTAGCAGAAGCAGGAGCCGACCTAGTAACCGACAGTTTGCAAGCACTCTTGCCCTATCTCAAAGGCGAAACCGCCTGTTAAGTGCTCGGCGAACGCGGCCGGGATACCCTAGCCGGGGTGAACTGCTTTCTCTAGCATCTCCAAGAGCTGATTAGCGAACTGGTCAGCGGTAACGTCCTCTAAGAACCGGGTGTTGCCCTCTTGATCACGCAGAGGAACACACCAATTGGGGTATTCAAACTTGGTGCCGGGTTGATTCTCGGTTAGCTGTTCTTGCACCGCATCTGCCAGGGTCAACACCACCAACTGAGCGGGGGTGGCCGCTACATAGCGGTACAGGGCGCGAATAATCTCGCCCATATCGCGTTCATCTTCGGCGAGACCCGCATATTCAACCAACGCGCGGCGCACTGCCCTAAAAACACGCTCTTGATTGGCTTCTGCTTCCTCACGAGTCGAATCCAAAAGATCCAAAGATTCTCGTATCCGCAGGTCCTCGCCGGTAAGGTAACCGGCCACCGGCGGCATATCGTGGGTATTCACCGCCGCCAATTGTTCGCGTCGGTAATCTTCCGGCGGTACCAAATGGTCGGGGGCATCGAATTCAAAGAAGAACACCCCGGTACCCAGAATCCCCCGGTAACGCAGGTAGTCGCGCACCCAAGGCTCTACGGTACCCAAATCTTCGCCCACTACCACTAGGTTATTTCGGTATGCCTCTAGCAGCAGCACTCCCACCATGGCTTGATGGTTGTAGCGCACGTAGGTGCCATCTTTCGGAAGCATTCCGTCGGGAATCCACCATAGGCGCAGCAACCCCATAATATGGTCAATGCGCAGCGCACCCCCCATTTTAGCGGCGGCCTCCACCGTGCGTCGCAGGGGCTCGTAGGCTTGCTGTTCCAGACGATCTGGGCGCCAAGGGGGCTGTGTCCAGTTCTGTCCCAACTGGTTATACATATCGGCGGGTGCTCCCACCGAGATCCCCTGCGCATAAACTTCCGGGTCGCTCCAGTGGTCGGCGCCCAATTGGTGTACCCCCACCGCCAGATCGTGCATGACCCCAATCTTCATCCCCGCATCCAGAGCCACTTGTTGCGCCTGGCGCAGCTGCCGGTAGCAAAGCCACTGCAACCATTTGAAGAATTCGGCTCGCTTTCGTAGCTTTTCCCCGCATTTTTCAAACTGAGCGCTATCTGGGGTTTGCCACTTTTCAGGCAGCTCTAAACCGTATTTTTCGGTTAAGGCACACCAGGTGGCAAACTGTTCCAAGGCTGGTCCTTGTTCCTCTAAGAACTGCTGATAGTCGGCTTCTCGTGCCTGCGAGCGCGGAACCTGATAAATGATTTCGAGGGCGCGCAGTTTTTGTTTCCACACGGGATCGCGTTTGATTAAATCGCCGCTAAAGAATTGAGCACCGGATCCGGAAACCCCGGGATGATCGGCGGGCATCGATTCACTGAGGGAGCGTTGGGCTTTACGCCGCAGCTCCGCCAGCTTTTCCTGCTTCTTCTTCGGGAGTTCTTTAGCTTCAACAATCGCATCCGGGCGAATATAGATGGGATTCCAAAAACGCCGCGAACACGGCAAATAGGGAGAATTTTCCAAAGGTGAAGCTACTTGGGAGGCATGTACCGGGTTAATCAGTAAGAAGTCCGCCCCTTTAGAGGCCACCCACTTACAGATAGTAGCCAAATCTGCCGCATCCCCAATTCCCCAAGAATCATGCGAAGGATTGGCATAGAACTGACTCATTGCCCCCCAGGCACGTCCATCACGCAAATTCGGCATCCCCAGACGCGCCGGAGTTACCGCTACCGGGCAGGTATAGGGGCGTTCATCCCCCTCGACCTGGGCAGTTAAGCGATGCCAGCCCAAAGGCTGCCCCGGGGGAATATTAAATGTGGCTTCCCCGGTTAGCACCCCGTTGATTTCTCGGGGCGCCACTAGCACATCAAGTTGGGGCAAATCCCAAGACCCGCCCTCCTCAAAATGCATAGTTACAGTTACGGATTTACCGTGCGGAACGTGCACCCGCACCCAATAGTTGTCATCGTTACGGGTAACCACACATTCGGGGAGGACGCGGCGCCAGGGCCGCTCCTCAACCATTTTTTGGGAGGCCGCCACCTGCGCAGGCGTATCGGCTTCAATATCCATCGCCTTAAGCACGGCGCGCAAAGTTTCATCGGAAACTATGCGGTGAACCCCGGAATAATCCCAGTAGTCAATCGCAATTCCGTAGGCATTCGCCAGTTCTTTAAGATCCTCTTGGCTATCGCTCATTTTTCCCCGTCCTTAGCCCGATTCGTAAATCTGCCTTTAATATACCGTCATCCACTGGTTAGGCGCGGCGTAAACGGCGGTGAGTTACCCGATGCGGCCGGGCAGCCTCCGCCCCCAGGCGGTCAACCTTATTCTTTTCGTAGGACTCGAAGTTACCCTCGAACCAATACCAGTTGGCGGGATTTTCTTCGGTCCCCTCCCAGGCTAAGATATGAGTCGCTACTCGGTCGAGGAACCAGCGATCGTGAGTAATTACCACGGCACAACCCGGGAACTCTAGCAGCGCATTTTCCAGGCTGGCCAAGGTTTCCACATCCAGGTCGTTGGTCGGCTCGTCGAGCAGCAGCAGGTTTCCGCCCTGTTTTAAGGTCAGCGCCAAGTTCAAACGGTTGCGCTCCCCACCAGAAAGCACCCCGGCCGGTTTTTGCTGATCCGGACCTTTAAAACCAAACGAGGCTACATAGGCGCGGGATGGAATGGTCACTCCCCCCACGTCCAGGAAGTCCAGACCATCCGAAACTACTTCCCACAAGGTCTTATCGGGATCGATCCCGGCGCGGTTCTGATCCACGTAGCTAACTTTGACGGTCTCCCCAATATCGAGGGTGCCTGAATCGAGTTCCTCTAGCCCCACAATCGTCTTGAATAAAGTGGTTTTCCCGACCCCGTTCGGGCCGATAATCCCCACGATTCCGTTGGGGGGTAGGTTAAATGATAAATCCTTGATTAGTTCGCGATCGCCAAAGCCTTTACACAGGTTTTCGGCGCGCAAAACCACGGTTCCCAGCCGGGGTCCGGGCGGAATCTGGATTTCTTCAAAGTCCAGTTTCTTGGTGCGCTTGGCCTCTGCCTGCATTTCCTCATAGCGCTGCAGACGTGCCTTAGATTTCGCTTGCCGTCCTTTGGCTGAAGAACGCACCCACTGCAGTTCCTCTTTTAGCCGCTTCGCTAGTTTCGCATCCTTACGCCCCTGGATTTCCAGGCGTTCGCGTTTCTTTTCCAGATAGGTCGAATAGTTGCCCTCGTAAGGGTACAGACGCCCGCGATCAACTTCCGCAATCCATTCCGCCACGTGATCCAAGAAATAACGGTCGTGGGTAATGGCGATGACTGCTCCCTTATAGGAGTGCAGGTGCTTTTCTAGCCAGAGGATGGATTCCGCATCCAAATGGTTAGTGGGTTCATCCAGTAGCAGCAGGTCAGGGGCTTTTAAGAGCAACTGACAGAGGGCAACGCGGCGGCGCTCCCCACCAGAAAGTACCGACACCGGAGTTTCCGGGGGCGGGCAGCGCAGGGCATCCATCGCCTGCTCCAGTTGAGAATCAACGTCCCAGCCATCGGCAGCGTCAATCTCTGCCTGGAGGGTACCCATTTCCTCCATCAGGGCATCAAAGTCAGCATCCGGATCCGCCATTTGGGCGGAAATCTCGTTGAAGCGGTCGAGCTTGGCCTTTAACGGCCCTACCCCTTGCTCCACGTTTTCCTTGACCGTGAGGTCATCGTCCAATTCCGGCTCTTGCATCAAGATCCCAACGGTGTATCCCGGAGATAGCCGTGCCTCCCCATTGGAAGGTTCATCTAGACCCGCCATAATTTTGAGGATCGAGGATTTACCGGCGCCGTTGGGGCCGACCATGCCGATTTTGGCTCCCGGAAGGAACGCCATAGTTACATCGTCCAAAATGACCTTGTCACCTAAAGATTTGCGGGTGTGGATCATTTGGTAAATGAATTCTGCCACTGCTGCCACTTTCTGCCAGACGGTATTGTTTCTAATACCCAGAATAGTGGAGTTAAAAACGCAAAGCGAACCCCCGCGCGACTAGGACGGCAACTAGGCGGCCTCTCCGCGGAAAGTTGTTTCTAAAATATATTCCCCTTCCGGGTCGAGGGCGTTTTCGCCGGCACTTGCTTCCGAGGGTGCGGGCGGGTTACTTCCGCGGGTACTTTCTGTTCCCGCAGCCAGGATTTCCCCGGTATTAGGATCAGCAACTACCGGATCATCTGCTGCTTCCGCCGTTTCTGTCCCTGCGGGGGCGGTTCCCTCGGGCGCTGTTGCCGGGGAGGTCTCAAACTCGCCCTCGGGATCAGCTAGGGAGCCCACCCCTTCTTTACTGGAGGTAGCAAAATTCCCCCGTTTAGGAAGCGCGCCTACCATCCGCACAAAGTTAGACTCCCCCATAGTCAGGTCATGCCCCAAGGAGGAGGCAGTTAGCTCTAACCCATAGTGGGTAACCTGTTCCTTATCCTGCCATTTAGAGCGGATCAAACGTCCGCAAACAATAATCGGATCCCCCACCCGAATCGAGCGGGACACATAGTGCGCGCCCCACCCCCAAACTTTTACCCTAACCGCAAGCGACTCCCCTTTTTGCCAGTTACCCTGGCTATCACGGGAAAAAGGGGTGTGCATTACCCGGAAGGTACTGAGCGCCTTCTCGGGTTTAGTCGGGTCAGGACGGTGAAAAGTGGGGGCAGTTGCTACCCAGCCGGTAAAGGTAACCTCAATATTTGCTTTGCTCATGATTCCTCCTAGTGTTGGTTACCTCACCATGTTGCAAAGCCACAGCTAGATTTTCGAAAAATAAATCTTCGCCACCAGGAAGAAGGAGGATTATCTACCCCTGGGGACAAGAAATTAGCCCCCGGGAGATTTCTCGATAAACTTGAGGAACAACCAGCCCCCGTAGCTCAAAGGATAGAGCAAGGGCCTTCTAATCCCGAGGTTGCAGGTTCGATTCCTGTCGGGGGCGCCAGGTATCGCCTAACATGGGCTTTAACAAGTCCCAAGGCGTAGTGTCAAACGCCGAAGCCACCGAATCTAGGTCTGCAATGCGCCAGGCACGGCGCCCCGCCTGTTTGTCTAAGATGGCTTGTCTTGATAGTCCGGTAAGCTCTGCAAGCTCCGGGTAGGTAAAACCTTTATGTGCTTTCATCAGCTTAACGTTGGTACGAACAATTTCATCAGCAGTTAGCGTTTCCATATCTCTAGTCTATTAGGTGTTATCCAAAAATCAATAAGATATAACACTCAATTATTGCACTGTGATATGCCACACATTTTAGGGAACTCAAAGATTTATATTTGGTTACAGTTTCTCAAACTCTTATGGTTGGACTTATGCAAACTAAGGCTATAGATAATAGATTCTCTAAAATCGCTAACCGTTGGATGCGAGATAAAAAGCTTTCTCAAGAGCAAGTAGCTCACATTCTAGGCATCTCCCAGAACTCGGTTTCGCGCCGTCTTTCGGGTGTGTCCCCGTGGTTAATGCGTGACGCTATGGCGCTCGCAGATGCCGGGCTGGACTTTTCGGATTTGTTCACGAGGGAGGCCTAGCGGTGGAGCTTTATTCTGTTGGTTTAATTGGCCGCGCGTTGGACGGCACTAGCGACTTTGCTAAATATGGGAGTGTCCCTAGTGCCGTCCCTGGTCAGTTCACGCTTGCGGAGTTAATCGCTTGCGGTGTTAGTGACGACGGCATAAGACGGGTGCTCTGCCAAGCGAAGATGCAGAGTAGTTCCGTCAGCGAGGAAAAACCAGGTTTGTCCTCCTGCTCTGGTATCGATAGCGGAGAAAACGTCTGCAATCGTGTGCTTCTTAGTATCGATATTAAAAGCCCCGCCGTTGATGTAGAGGGTAATCATGTGGTCACCTCCTTTCGTTGTTCTGATTGTAAAGGGCGCGGCTGCAGGTTGTGGCCGGATCCTTCTGATGAGGAGGTAGGGCGCGCTTATAAGAATTATTGCGACGGTACCGGGGCGAGGTGGCAATGATGCCTAGGGGTGTTGATACGGGGCTAATGCAGTTGTCCATAGATCTTGATCGTCTCTGCTCGCTGTCGGAGACGTTCCGCGCGAATCTGGGCGAGCTAATGCCGTCCGTTATTGATCGCGCGGCTGAGTTGGATAGTGATCTGGTTGGTGATGTTCGTGATGAGCTGACGCGGCTTTGTGGCGCGGCCATGCTTCAAGTTAACTCGCTGCTGCTCGCAGAAGAGAAGGCGCGGGGTGGTGCTGATGTTTGCTAGTCCTGGCTTGTTTGTGCTGGCTTGTGTATCAGCACTATTAGCGGCGGTTATCGTGTGGTTTATCGCTTCCGGGGGTGGGCGTGGTGAGTGAGGCGGTTCCTGCTATGCGGCTCACGGCCGGCGCTCCAACTTCGGTACTTATCTCATCTTTGGCTAGGTCTTATTGGGGTGTGCTCGATGGCCCGGAATGGCGAGCCGCCCGCTCTATCCTGCAGGCGCTAACGCTTGCCCCGTCCTCTAAGAAAGAGATTACCCAGTTCGATAACGCTGGCAAGGTATTTACCACCGCCACGCAACTACAACGGATCTCTGGTTATTGCGAGCGGTGGACACGGATAGCGCTGCAAACCCTGGAAGAGATGGGCGTCATCCGCTGGACGCGGGGCATGATCGTGTCCGGTAATCCCACATCCTCCTTGTTCACAGTGGTTAAACGGAAGCTAATCGAGTTGATTAAGTTTGCGCGGCCGCGCTCTAAGCGGATTGATGAGGAGCGGCGTAACCGGTTTATTGCCCGGCTCGCGGATATTCTTCGGTGGCGTCGTGGTAAGGACGGGGCGGCGCGTACCCCCGATAGTGTCCGGGTGCCATCCAGAGGGGCGGGCGGGGTAAAGACTAATGATTTGCAGGCGCGTTCTGCCTGCTCGCGCCATGCGGAAGCCACTGCTAGCCCCTCTAAATCCTTAGGAGGGTACCCGGCTTGCCGGGTATCCCGCGTAAGAAAGAGATTGTTCCGCTCACTAGATGAGGACAAGCGCGAAGCGCTTGATCTATTTAACGCGTCAGCTGATCCAGTGGAGGATAAACCGGCGCTGTCGCCTGCAAGTATAGAAGATTTTGTTAGCAATTATGAGGAGTTGGAAATGTTGCCAGCTATGCCAGAAGCTCACCTTGACCGCCTACCGGACATTTGTCCGCATGGTGGATATGACCCGGCGCAGTGCAACTTATGCGTGGACGCTACTAGGAACCAGAACGCTATGAAGGACTGGAGGCGCCGGGTAGCACAAGACCCGGCGTATAAGAGAGCGGAAGAAGCCGGGGCTTTCGAGGTATCGGACGAGCAGATAATCAGAGACCGCGCTACCCAGATAGCTACCAAGCAAGCCGAAGCCATGATGTTTAAGGATCGGGCGGATTGGATGGCGTACGTACTCACTACCGCTGACCGGTTGGTTAAGGAATATGAAGTCAAGGGTGAGGCCGTGTTATGGCGATAGAAAGGCAAGCGATGAGGAAACCTACTAGGACTACCCGGGCAGGCAGGCTGCTTACCACGGAGGAAGTAGCAAACATTCTGGGAGTAACACCGGGCTATGTTAAGCAGTTGCGCTACACGAACAAAGGCCCCGCCTTTATTAGGTTGGGGCGGGCTATCCGGTACGCGCCCGGGGATGTAACCGCCTACGCTAGGCAGGTACGCAATGGTTAGATGGAAGGAACTACCCGGCCGGGTACGCCGGGAACTCACCGCCCAGATAGCAGAGCGGGACGGGTGGGTGTGCCAGCTATGCGGGCTACCCATCAGCCGTTACCCACTAAGGAGGCGTGACCAGTTAACCGCGGATCACATCATCCCGGAATCGCGGGGCGGTGCCTCCACTATAGATAACTTGCGGGCTGCTCATTGGGGATGTAACAGCGCGCGCGGAAATAAAATGAAACGCCCCATAGTCATCTATGACAAGTTACGCGAGGTTTTGTCAGCGTGAGAAAAAATATTTTGGCCGGCGTTTTTTCTGAGAAATACGCCCTGTCCACTCCACGCCGCCAGGCTATAATCCCTCCCTTTTTAACTCAAAAAAAATCCCCTGACCAGGAAAGAAACCAAAAATGCCGGATAATATCATTGATTCTTTAATCCCTGAGTGGGACGCAAACCAGCGCAAAAAAGGACAATCATACACAGCCGCTTGCGAAACCATTAAAGCACTCACAAGCCAGGGCAAACTGCAGGAAATGGACGCAGCCCTATGCGAGCTCCTGCTCTCTACTGCTACCGATATTGACTCCATCGCCCCGGGTGATGCTGCTTCCGGGCGCGCATCTATCCGCAAGACCTATCTAGGGATCCTTTCTAAAATCTATGAGGTGATAGACGAGCGAGAACGCGCCGCTAACAGTACCGGTAATGCTACCCCGCAAGAAAGAGTAGCCGAGCTACTACATATCGTCTCATGAAACTGCCGGCCTCTAAATGGGTAGCTGACCCGCCGCCGGCCTACGCCCCTACCCCCGCTAAAGGATACAAATCGGAGGCGGCGCCCATATGCGTTATAGCGGCAATGATGGGATGGGATCTGCAGCCCTGGCAGCGCCGCGTACTCAAGGCTGCTACCCAATACAAGGAAGGCAAAGACGGCAAACGCCATTACCGTTTCCGTGAAGTGCTGATATCTGTTCCCAGGCAATCGGGTAAAACTACCCTAGTATGCGCATTAGGTGTCTATAGGGCTTTGCTTAACCCGGGATGCGAGATATATTTTTCAGCTCAATCCGGCCTATATGCGTCCGCTGCTATGAAAAAGCTAGGGAGCGCCTGGGAGACACACTGGGATAAAGACTTAAAGGCCTGTTTTGACTTCCTACGCTCTAACGGCTCGGAGGGATTCCAAGCTAAGAATGGCTCGATCTTCCAGCGCTTCACGCGTGGACCGGAAGCCATGCACTCCAAAAGCCCCCGGCTAGTTATCAATGATGAGATATGGACGCTAAACGCGCTGGAAGGTGCTGATCTGGTGGGAGGTATCCGGCCGGCGCAATCAACCTTTGGTGATGAAGCCCAAATCTGGCACCTGTCGACTATGGGGACTGATAAGAGCGAATTCTTAAATGACATGGTGGCGGACGGCCGGGAAGGCAAACGCAGCGATCTGGGTTATTTTGAGTGGTCACTAGCGCCCGGCCTGGATCCCACTAACCCGGATCTTTGGGGATTCCATCCCGCCCTAGGCAACACCCAAACCCTAGACACCCTTAAATCCGACTTTCTTTCCCTGTGGGATCGCACCCCGCAAGAGTGGGAGCGCGGCTACTGCAACCGAGCCACTAAGACCCTAACCGGGGAATATGTTCCCTCTAGCATGTGGGAAGGCCTAGAGGAAGCCGGGGATATCCCGAAAACTAACCCAACATTAACTTTCTCTGTGGAGGTATCCGGGCGCGGTACTGCTGCTACTATCGCGGCCGCGTGGCAACGAAGCGAACCCAACCCGGGGCCGTCCGTAGTGATCATCAAGCAGGCGCCGTTCACGCGGTGGATCATTCCCGCCCTCAAAGCCCTCAAAGCCAAGTTCCCAGCCGCCCCGGTATACGTGGATGCAGCAGGACCAAACCGGCGCCTACTAGAAGACTTCGCAGAGCAAGGCGTAAGAATCCAGGAAGTAGACCTAAAACAAAGATTATTATCAGATGGGGATTACTTCACCGCGATAAGAACCGGGACACTCGCCCATGATCATTCCCCCGCCCTAGAAGAAGCAAGAAACGGGATCATGGTCAAAATAACCAACGGGCTAGAACGGATAGACCGGGATAAGTCAGCCAATGACCCGGCGGCCATGATCGCCGCGTCTGTGGCCGCATGGGGCGCCAGTAGAGATGAAAAACTAGCTATCTACACCTAACCCCTTTACTATCCCTCAGTGTCCCTCCATATCCCTCCATAGCCCTCCTGTTAACAATCCCTAGGACAATTGCGGGTGCCTGGCTTAGCTTTGCGGCTATGGGACTCCTCAACTTTTTCAAACGCTCCAAAACGTTTAGCGTTCCGAGTGGAAAAGGGGTAACCCCGCCCCCGCGTAGCCCCCGCCTAGATGAACCCTTATCTTTGCCGGCGGTTTATCGCGCGGTGCAGGTAATCGCTAACGGCATCTCCCAGCTTCCCCTTTATGCGGAAAAGAACGGGCGGCGCCTCACCCCGGCGCAAACCCCCGGAATCCTCAAAACCCCAGACCTCAACATCTCACGAGATGAATTTATAGAGCAGCTAGTATTATCCCTAGCACTTAGGGGTAATGCTTATTGGCTGGCCATCGGGGAATACCGGGGCGCCCCGGCAGAACTCCGCGCCATCCACCCTGATCTTGTTACGGTGACATGGGATAAAACCAAAACCCGCCGTATCTACTCCATAAATGGCAAGCAGGTGGAGCCGGGGAAGATGGGGCACGCCGCCCTATCGCGTATGCCCGGAATGTTAACCGGTATCGGACCTATCACCGCCGCAAGGCGTGACCTAGAGGGCGCGGCCGCGATCCGCGATTACGCAACCGACTATTTTGCCTCCTCTGGACAGCCCGCCGGAATCCTCTCCACCGAGCAACCCCTAAACAAGCAAGAAGCCAACGACATCCTGCAGGCCTGGAACTACCTAGACGAAAACAGGCAACCCCTAGACATGGCCGCGAACCCCTCCCGGGCAAGAGTGCTACCCAAAGGCATTAAATACACCCCGATCCTTATCAGCCCTAAAGACGCGCAATGGCTCGAAGCCAGAGCCTTCACCACCACCGAGATAGCGCGCCTGTTCGGGGTACCCGCCGGGCTACTACTAGCGGCCGTAGACGGCAATAGCCAAACCTACAGCAATATTGAACAGGCATGGATCGAGTTCAGCCGCTTCACCCTCACCGGCTACACCCGCAAGATAGAAGGCGAACTCACCCGCATGTTACCGGCGGGAATGCAAGCCAAATTCAACTACGAAGGGCTACTACGCGCCGACACCAAGACCCGCTACGAGTCCTACCAAATCGCTATCAATTGCGGGCTACTCACCAAAAACGAAGCCCGCGCCCTCGAAGGTAGAGAACCCCTAGACGAACAAGAACAACAAACCGAGACCCAGGAGGATGTTAATGAGTGACCTAGACGGGCTTCAAACCCGCTCCCTCACAATCCGAGCAGATAGCAACAAAGAAGAACGCGGGGTAACCGCGCTAGGCGTGCCATATAACGATGAAACCCAAATATGGGAAGGCCTTTATGAGCAGTTCGCGCCCGGCTCCGTAAACGCAGAAGGCGCAATCCTGCGTTACGCACACTCTGAGCCAATCGGACGGATCACCGCAACCCGCGAAACAGAAAACGGCGTGGAATTTGACGGGATCATCTCCTCTACCAGCCGGGGCAATGAAGTCTACCAACTCCTAAAAGACGGCGTTCTCACCTCCTGCAGCATCGGGTTTGAAGGTATCGAATACGACCAAGACGACCGAGACGACGGAGCGCATATCACCTGGAAGAAAGTCCGCGCCCGCGAATTCTCCATCGTGGAATTCCCCGCCTATGAAGCCGCGAAGATCGAAAAAGTCCGAGAAAAACAAACCAAACCACAAAAGGAAGAAGATATGGAAAACGAAACCACAACCGAAACCGCTGAGACTTTGGAGCGGATGGAAGCCCTTGAGCGCTCCCTAGCAGCCCTAGCAGACAAGCCCGCCCCTACCACCCCCGGGATTAACTACCGCTCCTACGGTGAGTTTGTAGCCGGCTACAAAAAGGGCGAAGACGACGCAAAGCAGCTAGCCCGCGCGGCCGCTACCGGTACTACCGCCGATTATGTGAACCTGCCAGTCTGGCTAGGAGATATTGAAAAGCGCATGGAGGCTAAGCAGCCAATCAAAAATTTATTTACCACTATCGCGCTACCCTCCACTGGCATGACCATGGAATACGGGCTAAAGGCAGAGCCTTCCACTATCAAGACCGCAAAGCAGGCAAAAGAAGGCGCAAAACTAGTTACCGGGCTACCCGCTACCTGGACCGTGCAATCCGCTACCGTTTCTACCTACGGCGGCGCCGTGGAAAACATCACCCGGCAAACCATCGAGCGCACCACCAGCCCCGTTATTTTGGATGAAATCTTCAAAGACTTGGCCTACCAATACGCCGCGACCATTGAAGCGGACGTGCGGGAAAAGTTCCAAGCGCTCGCCGCCGATAACACCCCGGTGCTAACCCTTACCAAGGGAACTACCGCTACTGTGGCAGACCTGGAAGACCTCCTACTAGACCTAACAGATGCTTATGAGGACATCCCCTACACCATGGACGGGCTCTTAGTGTCTCCGGCCGTGTTTAAGTGGCTAAAGAACCTGCCACGCGATCCGCGCGCCCTACAGCTCCAAGGCGCCCCGCTAGAACACCAGGGAACTATTACCTTTAATCTGCCTAGCGCTCAGATCGGACAGATCACTATTAGCCGCGTTCCCAAGTGGGAAGGCGATCACATGGTGGCCTACTCCAAGGACGCGCTCACCACGGCGGAACTACCCGGCGCACTGCTCCGGCTAGAGGATGAAAACATCACCACGTTAACTAAAGAGTTTGCCGTCTACGGGTACGCCGCGATCTTTAGTCAACATCCGGATCTTATTAAGCCGGTAAAGATCGGCGCCTAGACATGGCCGACGTAAACCAGCTAAGGGCGTTTACCGGGGCGGCGTCCTCTGACAGCGAATATTTATCCGCCTGTCTAGAGGCTGCCACCGAGCGGGTTAACCGACATATCGGGCGCTGCCAAGTGCCAGGACCGGTACTAAACCAGGCAATCCTTGAGGTTGCCGGGAATCTGTGGCAAAGGCGGGTAGGCAAGCAGGATCTAGCGGCTTTCGGAGATGGCACCCTGCTAGCGTCTCCTGCCCGCCCGGCTCTGGATCCGCTTACCCCCGCCCGCGCCCTCCTGGCTCCCTGGCTAGGAGTAGGAATCGCATGAGCTTACTAGCCGAGATCATCGAATCCGAGCAGGAAGCCCTAGCCGGGGCGCTCCCAGACTCTTACCTAGTCACGGCCGAGCCAACTAGCGGTTATGCGGCGCTGGCAGCAGGCAAGAACGCCGCGATCATTACCGAGCCGAACCTAAAACCAGAATCATTTAATCAGCTTGTCGCGGATTTTGAGGTTTGGCTAATCGCCACCTCTCAAGACCAGAGCCAAGCCCGCGCCGCCCTCTCAGATGGCATAGCCGCGTTAATTCCGATCGGGTTTGATGACGCTTTCGCGCTCGGGGTAACTCCTCCAGGCACTAACCGGTATTTTGCGGCCTACAAAATCACCTATTCAAACAGCTACCAAATATAAGGAGAAAACATCATGGCAGTTAAAGCAGACAAACTAGGACCGGGAAAACTCACGTTCACCCCGGATGAAGGCGGCGCCGCCCGCGAGTTCGCCGGGCAATGCACCAAACTAACCTACAAACCGGAATACAAGACCGAAGACCCGACCCCTATGTTAGACGGCTCTGAGTACCTCGAGCCCGGAGAGCTGACCGGCTCTCTAGAGGGTGAGATCATGCAAGACTACGGCACAGACAGCTTGCCTAAATGGTGCTTTGACCATATGGGCGAAGAAGTAGAATTTGTATTTAAGCCGAACAATACGCGGGCGCTCACCATTAAAGGGCGTTGCCAGGTGGCGCCGGTCGAGATCGGCGGGGACGTCAAAAAGTCCAACTCGACTTCCTTTAGCTTCCCGACCGTGGGTAAACCCACCCTAGAAGAAGCAGCCGATCCCACCGTTAACCCTGCTGGATAGATGGGACGGAAAGAGCGCGGCGCGGTCGAAATCGCCGGGCTAGACGAACTCAGGTACTCGCTACGAAAAATCGGGGATGACCTCGAAGACTTCAAAGCCCTCAACTCCGAAATAGCCCAAAAAGTAGCCGGCCGCGCCCGCTCCAAAGCCCCCCACAAAGACGACCATTTAAGACCAACTATTAGAGGCGGCGGGGCGAAACGCAAAGCCACCGTAAGAGCCGGAAACGCCCGCGTCAAATACGCGTGGGTGATCCATTGGGGCCGGAAAATGTGGCCATCCCTTACGGCAGAACCGCCATCTTCCGGGCGTAAACCCTTTGCCGCCCCCGTAGAAAAAAGGCCGTTCATCATGGAAGCCGCCCGGGAAATGGATCCCGAAATTCAAGCCATGTACGCAAAGACCATCAAAGAAAAAACCGCAAAACTCAAAGGAGCATCAATATTATGAGCGTCAAAATCAAAACCCTAGAAGTCATCTACGAAGACGGCCGACAGGTAACCTACCCGATCATCCCGGCCGCTATCGTAGCCGCGGAAGGCTACGCCGCCTCCCGGGAAATGAACATGAGTGAAATGGCCGTGGAAGGCACCCTATATGCCGCTTGGACCATGGCACGCCGCAAAGAACCTAACGTCCCAGAGTTTAACGACTGGCTGGAATCCCTGCTGGCAGCAGAAGAATCAGAAGACGGCCAAGGCGTGACCTTTCGAGAACACAACCCTAACGGAAGCGATGGCGGCGCTCTGCCTAGCAACGGGATCCAGTCCTAAAGGGTGGCTCGAAGCACCACCACAAATTCTATATGAAGCCCTAAACCGACTCGCAGAACTACAGGAGGAATAAGGAATAATGGCCGGCCCCGCCGTGATGGCAATAAAAATTGTTGGTGACGCTACCGGCGCCCAAAAAGCCCTAAACGGCGCGGGCGGCTTCCTCAATAAATTCACCTCCAAGTTTGGCAAAGCCGGTCCGCTAGTAGCCGCCGGAATCGCGGCAATCCCCGTGGCAGCAGTAGCCGCCGCTAAAGGCCTCTACAACATCGGGCAAGAGTTCGACTCGATGTATGACACAATCCGGATAGGCACCGGAGCCAGCGGGCAAGCGTTCGAGTCGCTTAAAGGATCCGCCCGTAACGTAGCCGCCACCGTCCCGGCGGATTTTGACAAGATCGGCAAATCCCTAGCAGACGTAAACACGCGCACCGGTTTAACTGGTAAGACCCTAGAAACCGTGTCCAGCCAGTTCCTAGAGGCCGGGCGGATCCTAGGCGAAGAAATAGATATCAATAAAGCCACCGGCGCGCTAAACGGCTTCAACATCACCGGCAAACAAACAGAAGCCGGCATGGACACCCTCTTTAGAGTCTCCCAGGCAACCGGAATATCAATGAATGACCTTTCCGGGATACTAGGCAAGAACGCGCCTGCGCTGCAATCCCTCGGCTTTAGCTTCAACGAGTCCGCCGCCATGGCCGGCCTGCTAAACAAGAGCGGCCTGGACGCAAACAAGACTTTGGGATCTATGGGCAAAGCCCTCCTAGAGGTATCTAAGAGCGGGGAAAAACCCGCCGATGCCTTCAAGCGGGTAACCGGAGAAATGGGAACCATGCTAAAGAAAGGAGACGAAGCCGGCGCCCTAAACCTAGCGTCCAAACTGTTCGGCACCCGCGGCGCCCCCCAATTTATTGGCGCCTTAAAATCCGGGGCGATCAACATGGACGCCATCGCCAAAGCCGCGCAAGGTAGCGGGGATACGATTTTAGGAGTAGGCCGGGAAACCGCGGACGCCGCCGAAGCCTGGCAGCTGCTAAAAAACAACGCGAAACTAGCCCTAGAGCCGTTAGCATCCGGGGTATTTAACGCCGTAGGTCAGTCCCTAGGGTGGCTAGCCGGGCTAATCAAAAACCTATCCGGTCCCGGCGGGCTCGGAGGCATGGGCAAAGCGTTTGATTCCCCCGCCCTCAAAGCTGCCGGGAAAATCTTCCAAGATATCGGGACGCAAGCGCAAGGCCTCTACCAAGCCATAAAACCCGTTTTCGCTTATATGTTTACCATGTTGCGCCCGATCTTTACCGCGCTCCTACCGATAGTTAGCGGGGCGTTCACCGCTATCATGGCTACCATTAAAGGTGCTTTGCAGATCCTAACCGGCATCTTCCAAGTGTTCAAAGGGATCTTTACCGGTGACTGGAACACCCTATGGAACGGCCTTAAAGGCATTGTTTCCGGGGTATGGGGCGCAATTACTGGGATATTAAGCGGCGCCTTTCAGCTAGTGCAGGGGATCTTTCAAACAGCCCTAGCAGTGATAATCACTCTCTGGTCCGGGGCGTGGAACGGCGTTAAAGGCCTAGTAATCGCCGTCTGGAACGGGATCACCGGCGCGATCTCTGGCGGCTGGAACCGTGTAAAAAGTTTCTTTACCGGCGGAATAAACCTAATAAAGAACCTATGGGGCGCTGGCTGGCACTGGGTACACGCTAAAGCGGTCTCCATCTGGCACGGGATCACCGGCGCAATCTCTTCCGGTGTAGGCCGCGCGGTGGGCGTGGTTAGAGGATTACCCGGCCGGGCGGTATCGGCGGTAGGAAACCTAGGACATCGGCTAGTCGGCGCAGGAAAAGATCTAATCCGCGGCTTCATAAACGGGGTAGGCTCCCTAGGCTCTGCAGTCTGGGACGCCGGCAAACGCATAGCCAATAAAGCTATCAATTCCATCAAGCACTTTCTAGGGATCGCCTCACCCTCCAAAGTCTTTACCGTCATCGGTAAGCAGACCGGGCAAGGCTTCATCAAAGGCCTAGACCAGATGAGCCCGCTAGTTGCTAAAGCCTCTAAAGACCTAGTGGAAATACCCGCAGCCAAACCTATAAAGCCGATAAAACTTGCTCGCTGGATCCACCCCGGCAACAGAAATACAGAGCCCACGGCCGCGCCGATTAATATCACCGTTACCGGCGCCCTAGACCCGCTAGCGGTAGCCCGGCAAATAAAGCAACTATTAACCGGCCTTGAGCGCGGTAAAGGTCAAATCACTATCACGCCCGGAGTAACAGTATGACATGGTTAAGTATTGGTGACTGGGAGATACCCCACAGCGCAAAAGCGTTAGGCCGGGAAGGGTGGGGCGTACTAGACGGAGTAGAAATCACTTTCGGGCGCCAAAATCAGCTAGATAACCCCGAAATAGGCACCATGCGGGCTGTTATCCGCTGCGAAACCCTCCAAGCGGCTAGGCAGGCTCACAAGATCCGCCCCGGCTCTTCGGTTGAACTAGATTCTTCCCACCTGCTCTCGCACACCATAGCGAAAACCCAGGCAATCAAGGACGGGTGGATAACCCCCTACATCCAAAACGGCGCCCCGGCCGGCTATAGCGAATGGGCGGGCAACTATTTTGTCGCGGGCTCCTGCTGGATAGGCACTGGTCCCTGGGACACCGGAAACCCGCAAGAATGGCGCTACCTAGCCGATAAAGTCAACCCCGGATCTTCAATAGCAGTAGAGCTAACCCTTACCGCCCCCCAATACGCGCCCGCCGCCCCTAGCGTCCAACTAACCAACGTTTTCGCCCCGGAATCTACCTATCTAACCGTGCTAGACTCCGACCCGGAAATAAAACCAGAACACGTAGAGGCAAATATCTGGCAGTTTAACGGGCAAGCCCCCATGAGCGGGGAAGGCTACCCAGTCTTATATCTATATGCCCCGCCTGTCACCTGGATAGACCACCCAGAGAATGAAACCTGGGACAGCCTAGAAACTAACCCGGCCTGGAGGATATGGGGCGCCTGGCAAGTAGGAAAAACCCTAAAACTAGGACCGACCTCCAACGCCTCCCAATCCGTGCATGTATTTTCCGGCGTAATAACCGCCCTAGAAATCAAAGGACTACCCGGTAGCAAATCAGAGATCACTATAACCGCCTCCGATCACCTCCACCCCCTAAACGCCGCGAAAATCGCGGCGCCCCGCCGGCAAGCAGAACCCCTAACCGAGCGTATCCAGTGGGTACTAGACCAAACCGCCGATTATCTAATATCCGCGGGCTATACCCCGTTAGCCCTGCTCACCCAATCCGATATAAACCCCCTCATGCAGTCGGTAGATGTAGACGCCCGCCCCGCTCTCGACCTTATAAACCAGGCCGCCACCAGCGCGGCGCTCACCGCCTGGCCGGTAGTATCAGAGGGCGGAGACTGGGGAATCTTCCTAGAAGACGCAGACATGCGCCCCGCCATCTCCTACATCACCCTAGACGCCGCCGGCGTAGTATCCACCGAAAAAGTCACCACAAACTGCCTCATAGTCGATGGCTCCCAAATACCTTTAGAAGGCGTGCAAATTACCAAAGACGGCGAAGTAGCCGCCACCCAATGCGAGATTAGCTACCCAATCGAAAAAACCGACCCGGACAACGGGCAAATATCCTACGACACCGCCAAAACCCTAACCGGCGAAATAGGACCCGCCGGCCTGAAAATCGAAACCTGGCTAAAAAACCCCGAAGATACTACCGAGACCGGGCAGCGCTGGCTACGCCGGGTAGAGCGCGGCGACTGGAAAATAAGCGGGATCCGCATCGACACCGCCCGCCTATCCGGCGACACATCAGCGGGGCAACTAATAGACATTCTCTACAGGATCGGACAGCAGCTAGTCATTTACTCAATGCCGAAATGGATCCCCGGCGCCCGCTCCATAGAGCGCTTTTGTATTGAGGGCGGTAGCCTTACCGCCCATAAATCCGGGTGGATCATCAATCTAAACCTAACCAGACCCGGCGGGGCGGGCTACGCCCTGAAATGGGAAGAAATCCCCGCCCCCGCCATCTGGGACAAAACCCCTCTGCCATGGGCGCGTTTTGCCGCGCTCACCACCAAAGCGAAAATAAAGGAAGGATACAAAGATGCCCGCAACAACTAAAAACTTCTCTATCCCCTACCCTACCGGCGGCGACCCCGTAAGAGACGCCCCCCAAACATTCCAGGACGCAGTAAACATCATCGATGACTGGCTGCACGACCCGTTCATTATCGTGGACGGGAAACGCTACCCACTATCGGGCATGATAAATATCGGGAACATAAACTACAGTTCAGCAGGCTCCGGTGTTTATTATGCATCGCTCAAAATCGCGGAACCATACACGCCGCCGCCCGGATGGAGGTTTGAATTTTTCTGCGGACAGTCCACAGCCTACACAATAGTGACCACAGCTCAGCCCGCCAGCGTATCAGAATACACCGTACGAGTAATACAGATAGCCTCAAACGCTAACAATGCCTTGAAAAAAATCGGGTGGCGACTAGTGCCAGAATCCACCGATCCCAACCGGCTACAAGGAGCACACTAATGAATTTTGAAACCTTGCAGGCAGATATAAACCTGCTAATGAACAAGCATTACACCAAAGGGCGCGGCGGCCACAAAATCGACAAGATCCTAATCCACCACAATTCCGGGCGCCTCACCACTAGAGGCTGCTGGGATACCTGGCAAACCAGACAAGCCAGCGCACATTACCAGGTAGAAGAATCCGGACGGATCGGGCAGCTTGTCTGGGATCGGGACACGGCCTGGCATGCTAGCAATTGGAGAGCTAATCAGACGTCAATCGGGATCGAGCACGCTAATAACGATACCAAGGCCTGGACTATCAGCCCCGCTACCCTAGAGGCAGGGGCACATCTGGTGGCCGCGCTCTGTAAAAACTACGGGCTAGGACGCCCGGAATGGCTAAAAAACGTCTTTCCACATCAATATTTTGCTAACACCGATTGCCCCGGACAGATAGCACACTCTCAGCGCGCCGCCTACATGGCCAGGGCGCAAGCATGGTACGACGCAATGACCGGCCATAAACCCGGCCCCGCTCCTGCTCCCGCCGTGGATCTTGAAGCGCTGGCTAGCGCGGTAATCGCCGGGAAGTACGGCAACGGCGAAGCCCGGCGGCGCGCTCTAGGCGCTAATTATGCAGCGGTGCAAGCCATTGTAAACAAGCGGCTAACCGGGAAATCTAAGCCCGCCCCGCGGGTAGACCTTGAAGCGCTCGCTAGCGCGGTAATCGCCGGGAAATACGGCAACGGGCAAGAACGGCGCCGCCGGCTAGGTAGCAATTATGCGGCGGTGCAGGCGATAGTAAATAAGCGGCTGCTGGGGTGAGTCATGGGTAAACATTCTAAAGAGCGTATAAGCTGGCTCACTCCACAAGTTAGAGGCTGGCTATATGGGATCATAACCGCGCTAGTACCGCTGCTAATCATTTACGGCGTGTTAGATGAGCAGGCCGCGCCGCTCTGGCTAGCGCTCGCTGCCTCGATCCTCGGCACCTCAACCGCCCTAGCGCATACACCGATTAGACCAGAAAGATTAGATCTTGATTTACCCACTCACAGCAGCCGCTAATCTTGCCTGGTGGCAAGATTTTGCCGGTATGGCCGCGCTAATAACTGCGATTGCCTCTATTCCCGGGACTATTGCCGCCTATCACGCCTCTAAAACTAGGGAGGCGTTCCGGCAGGAAATGAACCCGGATCACGGCTCAAGCCTAATCGATAAGGTGGACGCTCTCACGGAGTCGGTAGCTTCAGTAGGTCATCAGGTTGGAGAGATCCGGCGCGATATGGATCGCGAACACCGGCACATAAACGCCACCCTTGAACGCCATGACCGGGAAATAAAGGAGAATCGGGATGCCGTAAGCACGATAAACCTTCTTAGATAATGTGACATACACAATTAAATTAATGTAGCTTCCAGCTTGCGTAATTGCTGGATATGTGTATATAATAGAAGTGTTCTTGAGGGAAACCGAAAGAATATCCCCCGGGCAGGCCGGGGGATGAGAGAGAAAGGAGTTAATATGCTATGGGTTCAAATCATTAGCATATTGATTAACCTTTCAATTGCTATTGTAGCCTGGCTCACCTGGTGGGACAAGCACAAAAAGTAAATGAAAGGTTACCCCCTCCGAAAGGAGGGGGGACTTTCTCTTACTCTAGGAGGGTTACATCATGGTTTTGCAGATATTGCAGCTGCTAGTATCCCTAGCGGCTCTGGCTGGCGTTATCGCCTTATACCGCCAAAACAAGCGCGATGATTAATTATTTAACTGTGAACGGGATAGCCCGGCGTTTCGGGCTATCCCCTCACACCATAAAAAGCCATATCACGCGTGGCACATTCCCCGCCCCTGATGCTGCCATTGGAGCAGGAAAAGCCATTAAATACGGGTGGCTACCCGAAACCGTGGATAACTGGCAACAAACCCGCCCCGGCAAGCCAGGCAGACCCAAAGGCACCGTTAAGCGGCGGCCATAACCGCCGCCCGCAAGCGCGCGGGCGCAACCGTCACATAAGCAAGCGTAGTTTCCGGAGACGCATGGCCAAGCAACTCCTGCACGCTCAAAAGATCGCCGGTAGCCTGATAAGCACGGGTAGCAAAGCCGCGTCTAAGATCGTGCATAGAAACCCCGCTAGGTAGCACTCTAGACACCAGGGCGCCTACTGTAGCCGGTGCGAGATGCCCGGCATCTGCACCCGGGAAAAGATAGCCGCCTGCTGCTCCTGCCTTAATCGCAGCCGCTAGACTCTCAGTAATTGGCACTTGCCTATCTTTACCGCCTTTGCCGTGCACAATAAGAGAAGATCCCAAAAGATCGGCCACGACATCCCGGGTATGTACCCGTGCCACCTCACCGCGTCTTAGCCCTGCCTCGCTCGCAAGCCGGATCATCATCTCTACTCGCTGACAGGCTACCGCGCGCGCTTGCTCCACCTCTGCCAGGGTTGCCGGGCGCTTAATCGCTTTGAATTTTTTTCCTGCTGGCAAATCTGCCACCGGGGAAACCTTGACCCGCCCGGCAAGCACCGCCCAAGAATAGAAAGATTTTACCGACTGGTGAGCAGACCGGCGGGTGTTGGCCGCCCAGTCGTGAGCAGCTGACCAAGCAACCGCCGCGCCTAGATCGACCTGCCACGGCGGCATATCTACGAAACGGGCAAACCGTCTAACCCATCTAAACCGCAAGTCCCGGGTAGTTGCCGGTCGCCCCTCAGACACTAGAAAACTTACAAACTGTTTTAATTCAGGCTCCCAGCCCGCCGGTACTGGCTCCAATCCAATCATTGGCCAATTTACCCACTGGCTTAGAAAAAAGTGTTAACCCATCTCATGCCAAGCCTGCAATCCCGAGGTTGCAGGTTCGATTCCTGTCGGGGGCGCCAAGCCGCAGGTAGATCAGGTTACCTGCGAAAATTATGGTAGCTAAATTCCCTGTTATTAAAGCCGATAAGCGTCCCTTATCAACAGTTTTTCGCCCCCAAACGTCAGTTAGGCGCCCAAGCCTTGTGCCAAAACTTCTTTCGCGGCTGCTTCACATTCCTCACTGGTGGGTCCTTCCCCGGCAGGCCAGAGCACTTTGCGGTAATAACGCAACTCCTGGATGGATTCGCGAATATCGGCCAGGGCGCGGTGTCCTCCATGCTTTTCTGGGGCGTGATAGAAGGCGCGTGGATACCAGCGTTTTGCCAGTTCTTTTACCGAAGAAACGTCTACTAGCCGGTAATGCAAATGCGAGATTACCTGCGGCATTTCCTTTTCCAGGAACTGTTTATCGGTCCCTACCGAATTCCCGGCCAGCAACGCCTGCCCCTTTCCGGGCACGAAACGTTTGATATAGTCCAAAACCTGTTTTTCGGCCTCGGCCAGTTCGAGCGCTGCCGGAGACTCTAGCTCTTTCAGCAAACCGGATTTGGTGTGCATCTGCCGCACAAAATCCCCCATGTGTTCCAAGGCGCCTGCTTTGGGTTTAATCAGCAGGTCGATCCCCTCGTCCACAATTTTGGTTTGCCCATCAGTGATAATCACTGCCACTTCTACCAGGCAATCCTGCTCTAAATCCAGGCCGGTCATTTCGCAATCGATCCACACTAACGGATCTTTCAGGTTATTCGTCATACCTTTACCCTAGTCCATCGAGCTTTTGATGCCAGATAGCGAAAGGGCGACGCACCTTTAAGAAAAATCCCGATAGGTTATTAACTATTGATTATTGGAGGAGTAATGACCACAGTTACCGCGAAAGATATTGACGTTGCTGCCGGGGTATTAGCCAAGGTAGCTACGAAAACTCCGCTGCAAAAAAGCGAGCGTTTAAGCGAAGAAGTAGGACGTCCGGTTTATCTCAAGCGCGAAGATCTGCAGATTTGCCGCTCTTTTAAAGTGCGGGGCGCCTATGTGCGCATGGCGGCTATGGATGAGGATGAACGCGCAGCCGGAGTGGTATGCGCTTCGGCGGGTAACCATGCCCAGGGAGTCGCCTACGCCTGTGCACACCTGGGAATAAAAGGCACAATTTTTTTGCCGGCCTCTACTCCGCGGCAAAAACGCAAACGGATCGCCACTATCGGCGGTAAATGGGTAGAACCGGTGATCGTAGGCGGCGACTTCGATGAAGCTAATCGGGTGGCTGCAGCGGCTGCTAAGGAGGGGGGCAAAGTCTATGTACATCCCTACGATGACCCCTACACAATTGCTGGTCAAGGCAGTATCGCGGTGGATTTAGATTCCCAGCTGCCAGAAGATACCGACATGATTTTGATTCCAGTAGGAGGCGGCGGCTTGATCGCCGGAATGGCCACTTGGCTCAAAGCCCATCGCCCCGGAATCCGGATCGTGGGGGTGGAATCTGCCGGCGCGGCCTCGATGAAAGCAGCGCTGGAAGCGGGGAGTCCGGTTTCCCTAGAGCGGGTAGATTCTTTCGTAGATGGTACCGCGGTCGGCAGAGCTGGGGATTTGACCTACCAAGTGGTGCGGGACCTGGTCGATGACATTGTGGTAGTGCCTGAGGGCGCGGTTTGTACCGAGATGCTCGACCTGTACCATTCCGAGGGCGTAATTGCCGAGCCGGCAGGTGCCTTAGCATCTGCGGCAGCGCGCAACTTCTTGCCGCAAATCCCCAATGGCTCGGTAGTCTGTCTGGTTTCGGGCGGCAATAACGACCTGTCGCGCTACGCAGAGGTAACTGAGCGTTCTGGGCGTTATGAAGGTTTGCGCCACTACTTCCTGGTGACTTTCAACCAGGAGCCGGGAGCTTTGCGCGCGTTCCTAAATGATGTGCTCAGCGAAGGTGAAGACATCATTTACTTCCAGTACACCAAGAAAAATAACCGGGACACCGGACCAGCCTTGGTGGGGATTGAACTGCCAGATCCCACCGATATTAAAGGGCTGCGGCGCCGAATGGCGGCCTCTCCCCTGCAGGTACAAGAGATAGATCCCTCCTCCCAGATATTCAAGATTTTGGTGTAGAGGCAAGCCAGCTGGCGTTAGATAACCGTTAGCGTGGAATAGCTACGCAGCTAGAAAAACCCAATACTTAGGGGGCTAGGCTACCAGTTTTACCTGGCGACCTAGCCCCCTAAGTTATGGCGCTTGCGCTGTTAGCGATTACTTCGCGGTCTTGGCGCCCTCATCTTGAGCAGCCACCGCCCGAGAAATCGCGTCATTTAGAGACTTTTGGGCTTCGCCGTACTTTGTCCAGTCCCCCGCCTTCATAGCACTATCCGCATCCGCCATCGCTTTCTTGGCATCCTGCAGTGCAGTGTTTAGTTTCTCTTGCGCACCGGGAGCTTTAGCGGCAGGTTGTCCCGTTTTGCCTTTCGCGGCCGGGGCATTCTTATTACCGTCATTCGAGGCAGTAACTGCCCCGGAATCTCCCCCGAATACCTGATCTAAGGCTTCTTTAAGGGTAGGTGCGAACCCGACTTTATCACCAAAGCCCACCAATACGCTTCTGAGCTGCGGATACTGGGTGGTACCAGTGGATTGTACATACACCGGCTGCACATAAAGCAGGCCACCTCCGACTGGCAAAGTCAGCAGGTTACCGCGGATAACTCGGGATCCTTGCTGGTCTTGCAAGTTCAGCTCCCGGTTAACTTCCGGATCCGAGTTGAAGGTGTTTTGTACCTGACCGGGACCAGGCACAGTAGTATCCGAAGGCAAGGCCAAAAGCCGCATCTTTCCGTAGCCCTTCCGGACTTTTCCTTTCTCATTACCGGTTTCAGAATCCACCGCTAGGAAGCCGGCCATCGCCGCGCGTCGACCCTCGCCACCGGGGATAAACACGGAAGTCAAAGAGAACTCGGCGCTTCCTTGATCAGTGTTCTTGCCGGTAGGCATCTTCATCGTTAGGTAATAGGGAGGCTGCAGCTTACCTGAGCCCTCTAGGTCACGGGAAGTTGCCGTGGGATCTTCAGAGAGTTTCCACTGGTCACCGCCGGTATAGAACTCTGATGGATTGGTGACGTGGTAGTTAGCCAGTAGCGAGCGCTGAGCCTTGAAGTAATCCTCGGGGTAGCGCAAGTGGCTCATCAAATCCCCGCTAATCTCGGAAAGCGGCTTAATCTGACCAGGGTAGATCTTTTGCCACGCTTTCAGGATCGGATCCTGTTTATCCCACTGGTACAGCTGCACCGAACCGTCATAGGCATCCACCACGGCCTTAACCGAGTTGCGCATATAGTTCACGTTATTTTGTACCGCGAACTGAGCGGTTTTAGCGGTGGCCGTATCGGCGGTAGCATCCGTGAGGTTAATATGCTGAGAATACGGATAAGAATCAGTGGTGGTGTAGGCATCCACGATCCACACCAGCCGTTTCTTCTCGCCCTTCTTGCCATCCATATTCACGATCGCCGGATATGCCCGCGAATCCAAAGTGAGATAGGGGGCTACTTTAGCTACCCGGGTAGCCGGATCCCGGTCGTATAGAATCTGCGACTTACTGTTGATCTGGTCGGAGAAGAACAGATCTGTGGAACGGAATTTCAATGCAAAAAGTACCTTATTCAGGAAGTTTCCAACCTGAGGTCCGCCGTCACCATCGAAAGTGGTATATACCTGCTTGTTATTCTTGGCGTCCTGATAATCTAGCTCTTTCGGATCCGCGCCTTTGGGGGCGCCAACGATTGAGTATTCGGGAGAGGCTTGCGAGAAGTAGATCCGCTTCTCGTAATCTCCGATCTCACCTGACTCTTTATCAGAGAGTGAAGATTCCCAATAGGACGGCAACCCCTCGGAGGTTACCTGGTTACCGTAGGCGGCAACCACCCCGAAACCGTGGGTATAGACCGTGTGGTCATTTACCCAGTTACGCTGGGAACTAGCCAAACCATCCAGGTTAATATCACGCACCGCAATCACGGTGTCCCGCTTTTCCATTTTCCCGTCTTTAGCCGGGAAATTATAGCGGTCAACCGCAAACTGATCCGGGAAAGAATAGTAAGGGCGTGACTGTTTCATTTGCCTTACCGCCGGGGAAATGATTTCCGGATCTAAAAGCCGGATCTGCTGGGTAGAGTCCGCATCCTGACGCAGCTGGTTAGCACTGGTTTCATTAGTTACCTGATCATAGGAAATCAGATCTAAATCCTTCATTCCAAAGGCATCTAAAGTGGCGTTAATATTACGGTCAATATATTGACTCTCCAGCTCTCGCTCGTTAGGACGTACCCGGAACTGTTGAATGATGAACGGGTAGCCCGCCCCAATAACCAAGGCAGATACCACGGTCACCGCGATACCCGCCGCCGGCAGATACCAGCCACCCCTAAAGGCGGCGAACACAAACAATGCCGCCACAATCAAAGCGATAACCGCCAAAATAGTGCGTGCCGGAATAATCGCGTGCACATCGGTATACATCGCCCCATCGGTCGGCGAGTTTTGCCCATAGACCATGGTCCACCGGTCGATAACGTAAGTTATCCCTACCATTACCGAAGAGATCGCGAGCAAAATACCCATATGAACGCGGGCGCCCCGAGTAGCTTTCGCTTTGGGGGTTACTGTCATTGCCCCCAATAGGTAATAGGAAATCAGACAGGCAACTAGGGAAATACCTAACAGAGTCAACAAGAAGGTAACCGTCATATCGATTAACGGCAGACGGAAGACAAAGAAGGAAATATCGAAACCGAATTGGGGATCTTTCTTCCCGAAAGAACCGCCAGTAATCGCCACCAGCACCTGCCGCCAACTAGCCGCCATCCCGGTTGCCAGGAATAGGGCAATCAAGGCCGGAATTCCTAAGAAAATACCGCGGTGATGCCGGGTAATAGTGGAACGATAAGACCGAATAGAGGAAGCAATGGTTCCCATTTCCGGGCGGTTTCGGTAGGAAATCTGCAAGTTGACCGCCAAAATTGCCCACGCAATCAGGAAAGCCGCTATAAACATTCCCCCTGCGGCTATCCACTGGGTAAGCAGCACCCGCAAATACCCGGTCTGGCGATACCAGAGGATCTCCGTCCACACCCGCGAAGCCACCAGCAGTAACACCACCAGCGCTACGATTACGCCAATAGCGATACCTAGGGGTCCTGGTTTCTTAAACTTTATTTTCGGTAAAGGTAACTTTCCATTGCCGCCAGCTCCCCTAGAGCTGCCGCGACCGTTTCCCCCGCCTTTCCCGGCACCAAAGCCGCCGGGAAAGCCGGGAAAACCACCGTCTTTGCCTCCACCGAAGCCAAGATTTCCAAATAAATCGTTACTCACAAGCCCCTCCGGGTACTGCTAAACATCTGCTTAACGCATTCTTTCACGTTTGCGCTTTTTACTCACCCTGGAAAAGTGGACTAGCCGTTACCTTGGCGAAGATGGCAACATGGCATCATGAACACTTCTCCGGATTTATCTGCCGCAGGGTTATCACTGCGCCTCGCGGTTTCCTCCCTAGAAAAAGATGTGGCACAGCTGGGATGGGATCAATCCCCGAGCCTATTTGCACTGGTACCTACCAAGGCGATTTTCCCACAATTAGAAGCGGAAATGGAAGCATCCCAGGCAGAGCAACTGCGCGCAGCATTATCAGAAAATCCGCAGCACCTCACCGCCGTCCTCCAAGATCACCTGCCGCCTGCAGAGCTAATGGAGACTCTGGCGCATCTGGTTTTTGGCGAGGACGTGGCGGGAGTGGCGGTCGCGATGGAACGTTTTTTGGTTTCCCCCCAAGCCGATGCCGAAGCCCCTACCGATCCCAAAGAGCGCGAAAGGTTCTTACTTGCCCACCCCTCCCGCCAAGACGTGCGGATAGTGGCCGGGGCTACTCGCGATGGCAACACCTGGTGTACAAGCCGCGCACGCAGCGAAGATAGCGACGACATGGTAGCGCAAGGCGACAATATCGTCCCGGAACTGCTGGAAGTATTAAAAGCGATGTTGGTAAGCGATGCCGAACTAGCGGAGTTAGCTAGTGAGCCGGGCAGCGCGGCAGATTCTTAAGATTATTGGCCGCGATTTGTGCGCTAACTTGGCGTGCCTGCTGTAAATCTTGTACCGGTACTGCGCGGATTCCTTCTACCGGTTTTACCTGCGCGCAATTAGATCGGGGTAGCAAAAACCAGTGGGCACCGTCTTCCTTAGCGCCTGCCATTTTTTGGGGAATCCCCGAAATTGCCAGTACCTGTCCCCCATAGGAAATTGCGCCGGTACCGGAGATCTCTTTCCCGCCGGTCAGCGACTTGGCGGTCATCCGGTCGATTATCCCCAGTGCAAACATGGTTCCCGCCGAGGGGCCTCCCACTTCTTGAAGGGCGATTTTAATATCTACCGGCAGTTTTGCTTGGGGATCTAGATAGATACCTAGTTGGGAGCCACTGCGCCCATCGGTAGGTTTGCGGGTTTTCCCACTGATCAAAAGATTTTTCCCTGAACGCTGCACCTTAAACTGGAGGGAAGTTCCCGGCGACGCGCCCTCTAAAATATCAAAAAGCGTATTAGCCTGGTTCAATTCCTGAGTTTTTCCCTGGAAGGTGACCTCCTGCAAAATATCGTTCTCTTTGAGTTTTCCCCGGAAATCGGAGTCCTCCCCCACTCCGGTAACTTTAAACTTGGCGGGAACTTGGTAACCCAACTCGCTAAGCGCCGCCACCTTGGCGCTCAGTTGAGAATCTTCCATTTGTGCCTGGGAAACCTGCTGTACCTGCTTGGCAGTTGCCCCTGCAGGATAGACCGCAGATTCGGGTAATACTTCACTATCTGATCGCATTTTCGCCAGCAGGACTTCCGCGTAGGTAACGTGGGTTCCCGGACCTCCCCGCAGAGAAACGGTTACCATCCGTAACTGACCTGTGGTGGGATAAGTTTTAGCCCCCGTAACTTTAATGATCTCCCCGTGGCCAGACTGGGAGCCAAGAACGTTGAAAGTTGGACCGGGAGATTCAATTACATAGGGCGCGCGAACAGCAAAACCTAGAATCAAGAATCCGATAACCGACAGCGTCATCATGGCTTTCCCGATTCGTCCCTGCCGGCGCGACTTTTCAGAGCGTTTACCCGTCACGCTTTCTCCTTCCCGAGGTTTGAAAATCGGCTTTGCCCAAGGCGAAACTATCCCGCGTACCTAGTACCCAGCTCCCAATACCGATACCCTTAAGAACGTAGTCTATTTTAGGGGGGTGTGCAGCACTTGAGCGAAGCTAACGGTGAGGAGCAGCGACCGGAATGGTTCCAAATGCTCAAGAAAATGCTGGGAGAAGAGGCCGCTGAGGATGCCTTCCAGCAGCTACAAGCAAGCGGAATCGACCCTGAAAAGCTCGCCGGCGGAGCAATGCCTTTTCCTTTCCCCGGCGGATCTGGCTTCGGAGCCAGCCAACTAAAACAGTTTTTTACTCCCCGCAAAGAGGCCGTGAATTGGGACGCGGCCGTAGAAGTCGCGGTCTCCCGGCTTCCCAGTTTTTCTCCCACTAGCGCAGCGCAGGCGCAGAAGATTCGCGAGCAACTTTCAGTAGCTGATTTGTGGTTAGACACGGTAACCACCTTGAGTCCGACCGCCAGCGAGCGGGTAGCTTGGACGCCCCGGGAATGGATCCAGGCGACAGTACCCGCTTGGCAGCGTCTGACCGAACCGGTAATTGCCAATGTAGTGCGCGCCTTTACCGAGGCCATCGCGGAACAATTTGAGCGACAAGGAATCGACCCAGAAGAGATGAAAGCTTCGGCCGCGATTCCGGGGATAGGACAAATTATCGGCCCCATGGATCCCGATTCCTTGCTAAAGAACCTGGCAGCTGGCTTATTTGCCGTGCAGATCGGGCAAGCTATGGGGCAGATAGCGCAAGTCGCTTTCGGCTCTACCGATATCGGTATTCCCTTAGCGAAAGAAAAAATCATGGGATTAGTGCCGGTAAATATCGCGAACTTTGCCCAGGATTTAGAGATTACCGAGGAAGAGGTGGGACAATATCTCGCGGTGCGCGAGGCCGCTCATGCGCGTCTTTTCCATTCCGTTCCCTGGCTGCGCCATAAGCTATCCCGGCTGATTGCCCGCTATGCGCAAGAAATCCGGATTGATCCGGAGGCTATTGACCGGTCAGTGCGGGATTTGCAAGACCGCCTGCAAGAACAATTCGGAGAGCAAGAAGGCTTAGTCGGCCTACCTTTGGGAAACTTTGATCCCACCAATTTAGGGTTAGGCCTGCCGGTAGATATTTTTGCTTCTGAGGAAACCGCTACCCAGCGACAGGCAATGGAGGATTTGCAGACCGTCTTGGCGCTAATCGAAGGGTGGGTGGACGAAGTCTCTACCCGAGCCTGTATGCCTAATCTTGGCCACGTCATCCAGTTAAGAGAACTGCTGCGCCGGCGGCGGGCAACTACTTCCCCCATAGAGAAAGTCTTAAAACCGCTCATCGGGATGGAACTTCGGCCTAAATACTCCCGGCAAGCGGCCTCGCTGTGGTCACTGTTGCTAAACGAGCAGGGCATGCAGCAGCGCGATCAGGTCTGGTCACATCCCGATATGATTCCTACCCTGCAAGATTTAACCGATCCAGAAAACTTTGTTGCCCAAAGCGGGAAAGAACCAGAAAAAGATCAGGTAGACCAGGATTTAGATTCCCTACTTTCTGGCACTTTAGGCTGGGCACAAGGGTTAACTCCCGAGGTAGATTCCCAAGGCGATCAACTGGTAGGCGGAAATCAGGAGGCAGAAACCGAACCGGACGGAGCTAGCAAGGATCAAAATGGGGAGGATGCTAGCCGCGGAGATATTGATGGTGAAAACGATTCCCCATCTGCAGATACAGATAAATAAAGTTTAATAATTAATTATCCACAGTTTTAAGCTCTCTCTAGCGTCAGCGTTTTTTCTGCTGGAATGCTGGAAGCATGAGATTGATTAACGGCTCGGTAATGCTGCTTCGTTCCGGCGGTCAAGCACAATTTGGCACTGGAGGACGCAATGGCTTCGTAGTCAAAGGACTCAGCCCAGTTCATATCGCCATTCTCAAATGGCTTTTTGAGAAACAAAATTGGTACAACTCGCATCTAGAACGCCGGTTTCCGGAAAATAAAAAAGAGATCAAGGAGATTCTGCAGATATTGGCGGACGGGGGTCTAGCTACCAAGCACCAGGTGCCAGATGGGGATTGTGCGTGCGCTTTTCACCTCTATGGATCGGATGCTCCGATCAAAACCCGCAAGCAAGCCCTAGTGGGAATCAGCGGACTGGGGCCTTTAGGAATTACGCTAACTCGAAAGCTAGTGGCGTGCGGGATTAAATCATTTATTCTGCGGGATCAAGCTGTGGTAAAAACTCGTGATCTATGTGTTTATAAAGATGAGTATCTAGGAGCCGTTCGGCAAGATGTAGCTCCCTTAGTATTGGGAGTTAACCAGCAGCTCCCTAACCAAGCGGTGACTATAGAAGTTGCGATCAGTTCCTACCTTACTAATCCCGCCTGGGCGAAAGCTTGTATTAATAGTGGAGTACCCCATTTGCCGATCATTAAGCGGGAAACCGAGATTGAAGTTGGCCCCTTATTTATTCCCGGTCGTACCTGTTGCCTGCACTGTCAGCATTTAGCCAAACGCGATGCCGATCCGGAATGGCCCCGAATAGCAGCTCAATTGGCGTGCGCTGATCCGGTAATGGCCGACACTTCCCTCACCGAATACGCCACTGCTTTTGCGGTGCGCGAAATATTGAACTACCTGTCGGGTCTTCCGTTATCTTTAACCGGAGCATCTTGGGTTTTTAATCTCGCCGATCCCCTGCCCCAGCTGCGACAATGGCAACCCCACCCCCAGTGCGGTTGCGTACGGGACTAGTCAGACAAACCTTGCAGGTGTTCGTGAGCAACCTGCTCGGGATCCGCTCCTCGCAAAATTCTTAAAACCGCCGCCCCGAACTGTTCTAACTTGACCGGGCCGATTCCTCTAAGTAGCGACAGCTGCTTTAGGGTTTGCGGATTGGCAGTGGCAATATCGCGCAAGGTGGTATCGGAAAACACGGTATAAGCCGGTTTCCCCTGTCCTTGAGCCACCAAGAGTCGCCACTGCCGCAAACACTCAAAATACTCTTGTTCTTCCGGGCTGGCCTCTTTTAAGAATCGTTTAGTATCTTGACGCGCGCTGGGAGTCCGCACGGTTTTTACCGCGGATTCTTCCCGCGGCCACACGGGAGAAAAAAACCGGGAACAGGCGCGGGTGGCCTTACGATCTAGCGAACGCTTCTGCGCATAGCTAACGAATAGTTCATCGCGCGCCCTAGTTACCGCCACATAAGCCAAGCGACGTTCTTCTGCCAGCTCTTTTCCCGATTTAGCTTGGGTAATCGGCAACAGTCCCTCGCTAACTCCCGCCAGGAAAACAGTTTTCCACTCTAGACCCTTGGCGGAATGGATAGACGCCAAAGTGACTCCTCCGCCAGACGGATCGAGCTGCGCCTCGGCAAGTTCTTGCCATTCTTGCACCAAAGAGGCCAGCGACAATCCCGCCGCCTCTTTGAGCTGTGCCTGCGCTACCAGGGTATTTAACGCCTCCCAACGGTCAAGCAGCGCGCCCTGAGTGGCGGGAGCTTGCGGCGACCATCCCAGAGGACGAGCTAATTCCGCTACGATTTCCCCAGGGTTGCCTTGCGCCCCGCGACGAGCGATCAGACTGGCCTGTTTTAGGAGGGCGGAAACTTCGGGGCGTTTAAAGAATCCTTCTGTCCCGCGCACCCAATATTTCACCTCCCGATGCGCCAAAGCCGCTTCAAACAGGCTGGATTGGGCATTGGTACGAAACAGAATCGCAATATCACTAGCAGGCGTGCCCGCTGCGATCCGTTCCTGAATCATTTTTGCGATGGCGCTGGCCTCGGCCTCATCATCGGGGTAGCGATCGAAGTGCACCGCACTACCAGACTCGCGCATCGAAGAGAGCTTAACCGCCTGTTTTTTGGTTTGCTTATCCCGGTTGACTAAGCCATTCGCCAGGGAAACAATCTGGGGGGTGGAGCGATAATCGCGAGCAAGAGTAACCGTATGGGCACCGGGATATTCCTGCGCAAAGTTCACCAAGTACTCCGGAGTGGCCCCGGCAAAAGAATAAATGGTTTGCGCCGCGTCCCCCACTACGCACAGATCACGGTTTGACTCCCCCAGCCACAGTTCTAAGAGATGTTTTTGCAGTGGAGAAATATCCTGATATTCATCGACTACGAAGAAACGATATTGGGAGCGGATCTGCTGGGCAATATCAGGACGCTCCTCGATCATTCCGCAGGTCAAAGCGAGTACATCCTCGAAATCTATAACGGATCGTTCCTTTTTAGCCTCGCTATATCCGCGCAAAATATCAGCCATATCGTAAGTGGAAATCCCGGCCGGGGGTTGCACCCCGCTGCTTTTTACCCAGTTTCCATAGTCCTCGGGAGCAACCATACTCACCGCGGCCATTTCAATCGCGGCACAATAATCACGCACCGCCGCCCGCTCTTTGGGGAGCCCGAGCCGGGAAGCTACCGCCCCTACCAGAGAAGACTTGTTTTCAATTAGTTTGGGGAGCTGTCCACCGACGGCAGTAGGCCAAAAATATCTGAGCTGTCGCAGAGCAGCCGAGTGAAAAGTACGGGCTTGCACGCCCTCAACCCCGAGGAGCCGCAAACGCGCCGCCATTTCTGCGGCTGCCCGGACTGTAAAAGTCACCGCTAAAACCGAGTAGGGATGGTAAACCCCGGTGCGCACCCCATAGGCGATGCGATAGGTAATCGCCCGGGTTTTTCCGGTACCCGCACCTGCCCGAATACATACGGGTCCCCGTAAAGTCCGGGCGGCTTTCGCCTGATCAGGGTCTAAATGTTTTAAAAGTTCTTCTGCTTTCTCCACGTCAATCAGCTTAAAGGTTGTGGTCTTCGGGGCGAATAATTGGGCAACCCAACCAGTTTTCAATCAAGTTGGAGGCGATTGTGGACGGTCCGGGAGGGCTGATTTGCCTGCTTGCTACTAACTCCATGAATTCGGCGCGGCTTACCCACAGCGCACGGTCAATCTCGGCTTCATCCAAAATAAAATAGGGCGTGCGGCAGCGCGCAGAAAATCCCAACATTAGCGAACGCGGGTAAGGCCAGGGTTGGGAGGTAAGGTAGCGGACTTCATCTACTTCCAGTCCCACTTCTTCCCCGACTTCACGGTGGACTGCTCCCTCTAAAGATTCCCCGGCCTCTACATAGCCGGCAATCACCGAATAGAAGTTATTTTCCCAAGCCGAGTTGTGTGCCAGCAGCAGCCGGTCGGCCTCATCGCTTATAGCAACGATTACTGAGGGGTCTTGCCGGGGATAAACAATGTCTCCACAGCGGGGACAGTGCAGTTCCCAACCGGCGGCCGCGATTTCAAGCCGGGTAGCGCACCGCGAACAATAGTTGGTCTCCAAGTGCCAAAGCGCCAGACAAGTAGCGTGGGTAGCGATCGCGGCATCTTGACCGTTTAAAAAGGCTCCCACTTGGCGCAGAGGAATTAGGCGCAGAGATGTTTCCGTGTGTTCTGCAATCCCCGCCAGTTCGTCGTCGGTAATAAACAGGGCAACCCGGCTGGTGGCACCGGTTCTCCCCAGATACCAGGCTTTACCCGCTTGGTAGCGTTCTTCCCAGGACTGGAGTTGTCCTAAGAACTGTCTCTCGGCGCTAGATAGACGGTAAAGGTTTCCGGTTCCAAAAGGAGCCGATACGTGAGCGCGAGAGGCTGCCATTTCCGGGCCTACGGTAACTCCGGAGGTTAGCGGCAAGAGAACCCGACGCCGATCGGAGACCGCAAAAACTTCTGTCGCTGCCTCTCGCAGCAGGCTAGGTAGATGCACGAACTGGCGACATCCCGTATCCAGATCGATGCGATAACGCGAAAGAGCAGGACTATTCATAATGTCTAACCTATCCGTTTTAGACGCAGGAGGCATCCGGACGCTGTAAATCAGTAACCGGTTCTACAGCCCGGAAATTTGCGAGCGTCGCGCCGCACCTGTTTACCGGCGCTGACCAAAAACCACTCTGGCCTTAAGACTAGCCAGTCAGCCTCCCACCTGCCCCCAAATGCTGGAGAATAAACCGGTCATCTATAATCGGTAAGGTGAGTGAAGAAAAGTTTGTGCGCGCTGATGGGCGCGCTTTTGACCAGATGCGACCGTTAAAAATTACCCGCGGCTGGGCACAGCAAGCAGAAGGATCAGTCCTGATTGACTGCGGAAATACCCGCGTCCTCTGTAATGCCTCGCTAACCCAGGGGGTGCCGCGCTGGCGGCAAGATTCCGGCCTGGGATGGGTAACTGCCGAGTATGCGATGCTGCCGCGCGCTACTTCTACCCGGTCAGGACGCGAATCGGTACGGGGAAAAATTGGAGGCCGCACCCACGAGATTTCCCGGTTAATCGGACGGTCTCTACGAGCCATCGTAGATATGAGCGCCCTGGGGGAAAACACGATAGTGCTGGATTGCGATGTGCTTAGCGCTGACGGCGGCACCCGCACTACCTCGATTACCGGCGCCTATGTGGCTTTGGTGGATGCCATCAAAGTAGGACAAGAAAAAGGATGGATTCGCCCCGGCAAAGTCTTATCAGATTCGCTATGTGCGGTCTCGGTTGGTTTCATCGAAGGGAATGCCCTACTGGATCTGCCCTATGAAGAGGATTCGCGTGCCGATGTGGATATGAATATCGTGGCGACCGGCTCGGGAAAGTTCGTAGAAATTCAAGGAACCGCCGAGGGGGAAGCTTTTGATCGCTCCCAATTCGGTCAGCTGCTAGATTTAGCCGCTAAGGGAATCCAAGATATCTCTGCTATTCAAGCGGAGGCTCTTTCGTGAAGCTACCGGCCGATGCCCGTTTAATCCTCGCCACCCATAACCCCCATAAGGTACGCGAACTTGCCGAGATCCTCTCTCCCCTAATCGCAGGTTTTTCCCCGGAAATGATTGTGGGAGCCGACGGATTAGGGATCGAAGAACCGGTCGAGGACGGGGTAAGCTTTACTGAAAATGCACTGATTAAAGCGCGTTTGGTGGCGCAAAGAACCGGCCTGCCGGCAGTTGCCGATGACTCGGGACTATGCGTAGACGTTATGGGAGGTGCGCCCGGTATATTTTCAGCCCGTTGGTGCGGCCATCACGGCGACGACCAAGCGAACCTAGACCTACTGCTGAGCCAACTGGCAGACGTACCCGCAGAAAATCGCGGTGCCAGTTTCGTTTGCGCAGCAGTGCTAGTGTCACCGGCTGGTTTAGAGCGACACTGCCTCGGGAAAATGAGTGGAAAACTGCTTAGTGCCCCCCGCGGCGAAGGGGGGTTTGGTTACGACCCAATTTTTCTAGCCGAAGGGCAACAACGCTCCAATGCGGAACTAAGTCCGAGCGAAAAGAACGCCCTGTCACATCGCGGTAAAGCCTTCCGCGCCCTCGCCCCCACGATCGCGGCCACTATCGAGCTAGGCGGAAACATTACCCCTGCTCAAGCGTGCCCCTAAACGCGTCCTCCAAGGAAAAACTAAAGTTCGAAACGCATCCCGGAGCGAGCAATTTCGAGATCTCCGCGCCAGGTAGTTTTTGCTTCCTTTAACGGCACTTCTGGGTCAGTCCAGGGCTGAATATGGGTTAGCACTAGCTTCTTGGTTCCCGAGTTCTGGGCTACCCGGCCGGCACGATCCCCTGACATATGGATACCACGAACCTCGTCCTCCCTGGTAAAACCGCATTCAGAGAGGAACAGATCCGAGTTGGTGGCAGCTTGTACCAAGGTGTCACACTCATCGGAATCTCCTGAGTAAGTGAAAACTGCCTCCCCGTTCTTGCCCGGACCGGTTACTTGGAACGAAAAAGCCGGAACCGAGTGCCAAGCCGCAAAGGGCTTGATTCGCAAGGGGCCAACATTAAATTCCTGTCCTTGCTTTATATGGTGAAACTCGAATTCCGAGCTGAAATCGTCGCGAGGACTAAACCCATCTAAGCCGCGCACCCGATCTTTTACGCCTTTGGGAGCGAACACGGGAATCGGGCCTAGTGCTCCCCGGGGATGCCAACGCCTATGCACCTGCATAGACACAATATCTGAACAGTGGTCGGCGTGCAGGTGCGAGAGCACTACCGCATCCAATTGCGTGGGATCCGTATAGTTCCACAGCTGCCCGAAAGAGCCTGGACCGAGATCAAAAACTACTGAATAAGTATGGGGAAGACCCAGCGAGTCGGTTCCTTCTGCCTGTAAGAGATAGCAGGATGCCGGGGAGGCCGGGCCGGACATGGAACCGGTTACCCCTACCACGGTCAGGATCATTTCGTGATCTCCTCCTCTTTAATTCCGTTAAAGTTAGCCCCCATGATTCGGGAGGCGAGGGCGATAAAACTGTCTTTAGCTTCGGTGCAGATGAAATGGTGATCGGCTTTTTCCGCTCCAAAGGGACGCAATATTTTTTCTTCTACCAATTCGCCATAAACTTTTCTGGCCACTGCGGATGAAGAAGAAATCAGGGACACGTTTTCTCCCATGAAATAAGAGATTGGCCCTTCTAGTAGCGGATAGTGAGTACAGCCCAGCACTAAGGTATCTATTCCCGCTTCTTTCAGAGGGGTTAAATATTCCTCCGTCACGTCAAATAGTTCCTGGGAGGCAGTGATGCCTTCTTCGGCGAACTCTACGAAACGAGGGCAGGCTTGGGTAAAAACTTCCGCCCCCATGCGAGAGAGTTTCCGCTGATAAACTCCAGATTCAATCGTGGCGCGGGTGCCGATTACCCCAATCTTGCCGTTACGTGAACGGGTCACCGCATGTTCGACTGCCGGTTGCACCACTTCTACTACTGGAATCCCTTGCTGTTCTTGATAACGAATCCGCGCCTCATCCAATACTGCGCAGGAGGCAGTATTGCAGGCGATAACCAGCATTTTAACCCCGGATTCCACCAGGGAATCCATGATCGACAGGGAATAGCCCCGCACGGTTTGCAAGTCTTTTTCCCCGTAAGGAGTGTGGGCAGTATCCCCTACGTAACGAATTTCTTCCCGCGGCAGCACATTGAGAACTGCGCGCGCAACCGTTAATCCCCCAACTCCGGAGTCAAAAATACCAATAGCGGCTTCATTAGTCACAAAAAACAGCCTAGCTAGGCCGCGGCCAGCAATCTATCGCCTGCAGTAGTGAATCTTGCCACCCAGAGAGCCATTCATAAAAGGATGATACTAGGACTTCTTCAAATTTTTCATCCCGCGACTTGGTGGCTACCTGCGGATATTCAATAGACTGCGGCTGTTCGCCTTCATCGTTATCCCCCAGGTTAAGCTTGCCAGATATGGCCAGACGCACATCATTGGTTCCGCTGAGCCAATCCCACTCTTGCCCGTTTTCAATCATGATTACCGGTCCGCTTTGCGAAGAAAGTAACTGGTAGAGGCGATCCAGGCGCTCAGCTTTCTGGGTACGTAACTGCGAATCGGTCAAGTCGCGCATAGTTTGCGCGGTTGCCTCATCCGCGGCTCCCGGCGGGAGTAAACGATCCAATGACGCGTTCTCGAGATGTACATCCCCGCCGGGGCTTTCCTCTTCACCTTCCCCTAACATGGTGGTGATTTCAAAAGGCAATACCGGTGGATCTAGGAGGGTGCGCACTTCACAGATGGCTTTCAGGAACAGATCCCGTTCAACAGTCCCCATCTGGCATTCCCATCCCCCGGGAACGGGGCGAAAGGTATTCATTGCTGATCCGGTCCGCCCAGGGTAGCGCGCAAACCATAACCGTGTAACGCCTGTACTAGGGCTTCCATTCTTTCGCGAGTGCCGGCGGCTACTTCCGTTTGCCCCTGGTTGAAAATCTCTAGTCGGGTGCGCTTAGCTTTTTCCCGCGACATTGAAAACTGGTGTGCTAACACCCTTTCTACGTATCGTGGCTGGTTAACTGGATCCCGCGAAATAGTAACCCGCCACTGCTGCAGGCGAGTACCGCCCGTGCACTCCGGGGTACCCGGGTCAGATACCAGATCATTAACCATACGTCCAGACTATTAGGAAGGCGCAGGGAATGGAGGGTTTTGAAAAATGATTTTATTTCTACGGCTACTTGGTGACTATGAATCTTGTTTTCGCCCGCGAGGCGAAAACTGGATTATCAGTCGTTTGTGAGTATGCTGAAACCATGAGTTCTTCAGTGAATACCTCTTTGTTAACTGACATGTACGAACTGACCATGGTGGATGCCGCCCTGCAGTCAGGAACCTGGAATCGGGGAGCTATCTTCGAGCTATTTGGCCGGCGCCTTCCAGCGGCGCGTCGTTTTGGAGTGATGGCGGGCAATGCCCGCATTATTGAGGCGCTGGAACGTTTTGAGTTTTCAAGTGAAGAGATTGACTATTTGTCGCGGGAAAAAATAGTTTCCGATGACTGCCTGGATTACTTGAAATCCTACCGGTTCCAGGGAAACATTCGTGGCTACACCGAAGGAGAATGCTATTTTGAATCCTCTCCCCTAATACAGGTGGAAGGCACTTTCGCGGAGTGTGTTTTATTAGAAACACTGCTACTGTCGATCCTAAATCATGACTGTGCGGTGGCCAGCGCGGCCTCCCGGATGACTATCGCCGCTCATGGGAGGCCCTGTGTAGATATGGGCGCGCGACGCACCCATGAACGCAGTGCAGTGTCAGCCGCCCGCGCCTCCTATATTGCGGGTTTTAGAGGAACTTCCTGTCTAGAGGCCGGTAAACGCTACGGGATTCCTACTATTGGAACCGCGGCACACTCTTTTACTTTGATCCACGACAGCGAAGAGGACGCCTTCCGCGCACAGCTGGCCAATCTGGGGCCCGGCACCACTCTCTTGGTGGAC